>OHHI01000014.1_pt1 | contig 236676 bp, 242 predicted proteins | sample 1568001 | NCBI WGS metagenome assembly OHHI01 (sample SAMEA3879506, study PRJEB24766) | human gut metagenome | biome: human-associated habitat; feature: feces | place: USA | collected 1985/1987
CCGTAGCCCAGTTCGCACCTGTAGCCCAGTTTGCACCCGTAGCCCAGTTTGCACCTGTAGCCCAGTTTGCACCTGTCGCCCAGTTCGCACCCGTCGCCCAGTTCGCACCCGTCGCCCAGTTCGCACCTGTCGCCCAGTTTGCACCCGTAGCCCAGTTCGCACCTGTAGCCCAGTTTGCACCCGTAGCCCAGTTTGCACCTGTAGCCCAGTTTGCACCTGTCGCCCAGTTCGCACCCGTCGCCCAGTTCGCACCCGTCGCCCAGTTCGCACCTGTCGCCCAGTTTGCACCCGTAGCCCAGTTCGCACCTGTAGCCCAGTTTGCACCCGTAGCCCAGTTTGCACCCGTAGCCCAGTTTGATATTGCGCGCCTCAAATTCGGGGGATAATTCAGAAAGTTCATTGTACTGAAAGGGTGTCCAGCCTTTGTCTGAAACCCAGAGATAAAGTGTTTTCATGGTTGGTTATCTTTTGTGTTTTACTTTCCGATTTGGTATGCAGGAAATCCAGCCCCAGAACGGTATGCGCCGCTTCAAGTAGTCCGGATCATCCTCATGGTTGTACGCCTCGGTCTCGAAGCAGGTGTAGTAGTACGCGCCCGGATAAGGCGGGATAATCACTTCGATCAGCCACGAAATGCCGTAGCAAATCCATCCGGCGAAGAGAATGCCGACCACCGTAAGCACCCAGCCCCACCACGCGAACGAGTAGCTGATGGCGACGGGCAGGAGGATTGCCGCGGACAGCACGGCCAGTTCGATCTGCTGGGCGCAGTGGATTCCTTCATGGCGGCGCGTAGTCTCGTCCATGCTCCACGCCATCGGCTTCCGGGTAAAAGACCACAAAAGCCATGTTACCCAGTTAAACCCCTTGAACGGGATCAACTTGTTGTGAACTTCGATAGGTAGTTTCATCACAGGTTCAATTCATAGCCGTTAGACACTATCCACTCAATACGGTTGCACAGAAGTTCTATCAGGTTATCGCCCATTTCATCCCCAATATTATCGGCTTCTAATGGGGTAAGTACGGGGGTGTAACAGAATCTCCATCCACCGCCAACCACTGCTTTCAGTGTCAGTTCGTAAGTGTTGTGGGCGTCCTGAATCACATTCGGAAGCACCTTTCCCAGCTGGTCGGCGACAGTAAAGGCGGGGATATATCCATCGGGAAACTTTTGATGTAGAATAGCTTTTGTTTCAGCATCAGTTTTCCATATCTTGAGATTGTAGGTACTTCTCCCTGTTGCAATCCATGCCATGCTCGCCTTCTCCGCGGGCACTCCCAGATCGATCAGCCGCTTCGACTGCTCGATGCTCGTTACTTGGTCTTTCATAATTTGTAGTTTTTGAATTCAACACTCTTGAAAATAGCCTTATGGTTACACCAACGCGCCAGCCGTTTTTGCTCCTTCGTCGGCTCAATGTTATTATCGAAATCCCGGTAAGGCTGGGCAAACGGGCAGACTTTCAATTTACGCAGGGCGTTGATCCGCTCCAATGATTCATCGACATCTTGTATCAGGCAGTAGACGAAAATGCGATATGGCTTGATACCTCGGCGTCCCAACTCTTTGACACACTTTGTAACCGCCTCCAGTTGGGACATCCGGTCGCAGGCGAACCGAATATGCTGAATCCACTTCGCCCGCGCCAGCAGGTCGAGGATGTAGGGATCATCGCACGCCCTCCGGGCATCCAGCCCTTGGTTGAAATCAACCGCGATGCCCATGCGGATTATTTCCTCGATCTGTTCCAGCCCAAAGTCCGATGCCAGCACGTTGTTATCGAGCAATACAGCCCGGCGCTTGTCGCCGATAAACTCCCGTAGCGGAGACGCGGGCCGGATGGCTCCTTCTTTGTGCGGAACAATGCACCACGGGCAGCGGTTCGGACAGCCGCGGGTAAGGAATCCGTAGGCTTCATTTACTCCGTACAGCGAATAATCCGGGCAAATGTGCTCGATCTCACCGGGCAGTACCGTCGTATAGTCCCGGAATCCCGTCCCGCCCCGGATCACCTCGCAATGGTAGATGTCCGGACAATCGGGCGTGAAAGTGAAAACCTTCGACATGTAAACCCGGTCGTAGCGACCGAACATCGGGTCGGCGAACTCCACCGAATCACCCTGCGATTTATGCCACGCCGACAGTTTCATCAGCGCGAGGTTCGGGAAGTGGTGACCGTCTATGTCAACCAAACCTATTCGCATAATCCGTATCTCAACATGTTTTTAAATATCCCCATCATCGGAGCTTTTACGATACTGTTTCCGGCCAACTTGTACTGCTGTGTATCGCTGATTCCCGCAGCTTGTATCTTGTTAATGTCGCTATCCGAAACATCCATCAGCCGCAAACACTCGCGGGGCGTAAGGCGGCGGATGCAGTCGGCATAGTCCAGCAGATTGTTTTGTTCCCACGCGCTGCCTGTAATCGTTCCGGGAAGATCCGCTTCGCCGCCTTTGTTGAAGCCGCGTCCCCGCATCAGGATTTTCGGTTCAAGTCCGCCGCCCGATTTCGTCGTTATCGTCGGGCTGATGCCAGTCGGATCGTATACCCGGTATTGCTGTCGGTTCCAGTCCGTTTGCTTCGTTGCGCCGATCTGCATCACATAATTATCCTGTTTGCTCATTTTGTGTACTCTTGCATTTATCGTCATGGCAACACCATTAAGATCGGCTATTTTTGCAGGCTTAAACGGTTTATTTCGGCCTGTCTGCTTTTGCAGAAATTTCAGCATTGTTTCGCTCAGATAATACTTCTCGTCTACCTCCAATTCCAATACGTCTTTCAGCCGCTTTTCCAGCCTGACCGGATGCGGGAATTCATACCAGCAGCCGTTAAGAATGGAGAGCATAAATACACGTTCCCGGTTCTGCGGGACGCCGTAATCTTTGGCGTTGAGTATTTCCGTATAATTGACATAACCGAGCGAGCGAAGCCACGATTCCCATTTGAGAAACAGCGGACGGTATTTCTCCGATATGAGGGCTTTCACATTCTCCATCAGCAGGAATTTAGGATGCTTGGCCGCGATCGGCCGACGGCATTCCCATAACAGGGATGAACGGGTGCCCGAATCTTCTTCGAAACCCTTCTGCTTTCCGGCACTGCTGATGTCGGTACACGGAAACGAGTAGGTGAACAGGTCGAAGTTCGGAACGGCGTTCCAATCGATTTTCGTGATGTCGCCGTAATTTCGGCCGGCCAGCTCCGGGAATACAGCATTATGGGCCTTGATCGCCCACTTGTCGATCTCCGACCAACCCACGCACTCGTAGTCCGCGCCGATGTCCCGAAGAGCCATCAACTGACTGTCATAGCCGGAAAAACTTGTGAATACTCGTAATTTCATAGTCATAATCCGTAATAACTCATGCAGCTGTCTTTACCACCCGAAAAGGTGACTATGACTTTCATTTTATCGTTCGTTAAAGGTTAACTGAGGGGACTGGCGTGACTGCAAAACTTATCTGCCAAATACTAAAATGGCGGCATCTCTTGAGTGCTCCGAGGTATTCCCCTGCCACTTCGTAAGAGCTTTGAATTGTGCTGCGGATAGTTTCGTACGATTATTCTTAGGAGCAATCATCCGATATTGCAAGCCTTGCTCCTTGCACCAACCTTCCCAAATTGATGCATCTCGACAAACGCTTCCGGCTCCCTTCAGGCGCTCTCGTCCCGTATTGCCAAACCATTTGCGTTGGCGAGCATCTTCGATGAACAGTCGAATACTATCTTTGCCCCGAATGTCGGAGATCATTTTCACGCGCTCCATTGCCTGGGTGATCGTCATGGTGCTCACTTCCGCGAGGTATTTTGTGTCCGAATGTCATACCGCGAAGCCTGTATGTACTCCCGTATCAATGCCTATGTACGTCATAGTTCGTTCATAGATTAAAAAGCCATCCTATCTCTTTCCACTCCTCGGCGGTCAGCAGCTCGCCCCGGCGTTCCCGATCGGCGCGCTCCTCCTCCCTCTTTAGCTTCTCGGTTTTGTGGCGGTCGCGTTCGATGCGTGCCAGTCGGTCGGCTCGATATTCGAGAAACACCTGCAACGCCTCGGTGATGACAAGCGGGTCTACCGTGCCGTAGAAATGCCCGTAATGCCCCGCCTTGAAACGCTGGAAAAAGAGCATCAACTCCGATAGTTTCAGATAACCGAAATTGTCTGCTATGACCGCCGCCACCGCGTCCGTGATGCGTGAAAACTCCTCCTTGCCCTTCACGCCGCAGAAGTTCACCAGATCGGTAAGCTGAATATCCAGCCACGAATCGAGCGTATCCCCACCGTAGGCTTTCCGCACCTGCCACAGGGACGGCGCATCCCCCGTGAAGCAACGGTCGATATTCGCGGCGCAATAGCGCTGCACGCCGGGGTTAAAACGCTTAAGCATCACCGCCGCCGTCCGTCCCCATTTCCCGCGCCATTGTGCGAGCAAGGCGCGCTCTGACCCGCTCTTCGCAACGGCGCATGAACTCGTCGCTGGTAATGTCGCCATGAGCGACCCGATTGTCTGCATTTCTGCCATAGTCGTTTGTCGTTTTCAGCGGGAATATCCCCGCCCAGTTATTAGCCTTGGACTGCTCGATAATCCCTCGGGCAGTATCCGCATTGCCCCCGGAAAGTTCCATAAGCCGCGCATAGAAGCTCTCGAAGCCCCGCTGTCGATAGGTCTGTCCGCGTTCAGACTTGTAGGCAAGCCAATCCGCCACAATGGGTTGGAACGTAGGTTCGACAGCCGAGGTGTCAAGCGTGCACCGGGATTTTTTCGGAAAAAAGTCGTTTAGCCACGTCTGGAAATAGACGTTTTTTGCAAGCTGGGCATGGTATCCTAATTTAACATAATCAATGGTCAAACCATCCGTCTTTTTGCAAAAGTCATTATAGTCGTCAGCAAGCGACTTGCGTTTTCCCTTAAACCCATCCCAAAGAGTTACGAACTCTTCGGGGATGCCCGTAACCTCTTCCCCCTGCAAAGGGGGATTATAGGGGGTATTATATGTTTGGTTTAGTTTATCTTCTATATAAGAAGTATCGTCTGTTTTAGGTGTCCCGTTAGGTGTACCTTTAGGTGTCCCGTTAGGTGGGACTATAGGTGGTAAATTTGAACACCTAAAAGTGTATTTGCATTTATCGGCACGACCTTTTCCGCCGCCGGAGAATGAGATCAACCCAGCCTGCATAAGACGATTTTTGGCTGCGCGCAAACTCTTAGGTGACACCCCTACATTGATCGACGTCCGTGCGTCGGAATGCGTGAAGTTATCCGGCCAGCCTAACCGATTCGCTTGTTCTACAAGGTAGAAGTAAAGCCTCGATTCACAGCAGCCAAATTGCCACGTTGCATCAAGTTGCCAAAATTTTCGTATCAGGTCTAAGTAATTCATTCTATGTCCGTGTTACAGCCACACTTTTTGATGTTGCATTTCCCGCTCGATGAAAGAGATCCATTCATTATCCTCGGGGCTTGGTAAGTTGATGCCCGCCTCCATTGAAGCCCAATTACGGAACCGATCTATTGCTGTTGTCATCTCTCCTGTATCAAGGTCACGACTTGACCGGAGCCTTTCGACCTCCTTGTGCATCAGCTTGTCGTATTCGACGCGCACAAATAATTCCGGATTGCATAGCCGTTTGAAATATTCCTGTTTGACATATCCTATCGGATTCCCGGTTTGCATGGCGAATTCGCCAAGAATACAATGGAGATATCGGTTTTGCTTCCCCGTGCGCTGTGGCTTCCGTTCTGAACACTCGACAAGCGCACGTCGGCCATACAAGGCATTAACGCGATGTTTGAAGCGCTCCCGGTCGATGTCGGTGCTCAGATCGTAAACCATACGGCGCTACATTAGAAAGGCAGGTCATCCACATCTCCGGCGACCGGCAAATCTGCAACCTGGTCGGGAGTGGGTTCCGAGGGACGGAATACCACCGCCTTGCCCCGGCCTACATACGTCCGCTTGTCCTTGCGTTCGCGCTCCTCTTTCGACTGCCGGATGAACACGCAGTGCGTATTCTCGTACTGGTCAACCTCGCGGAGCTCAGATACGCAAATGCCGATGTACTTCTTGCCGTTTTCGGCAACAAAAATCTTGTCCTTGGGAATGTCGCTGACACACAGCGACACATTAATCAGTTCTGCCATTGTTTATTGCTTTTTGAAAGTGGTTTTGATGGTCGTTTTGCTACTACGGGCTGGAGGGAAAAGAACCTCGCCCGTATCGGGGTCTGCCATTCCGGTATGCGGTAGTTTTTTCAGCATCTCCTCGCGCTCCTTGATGTCGGCCTTGAGGGCTTCCAGCGTCTTGTACATATCGTTCAGCCGGCTGTCGCCGCACATCGAATAGTCGTACTTGACGCCCGATTCGGCCTCCTCCAGTCGGCAGTCTCCGAACTGATGCGATTTGCCGTATTTGGCAAGCTCCCGCAGCGTGATGTCGCGCACGTAGGTGTTCTCCTTGAAGAGCTTGATGGCGGCCTCCATACGGCTGATATTGATGTGAGCCGTGATCGGGTCTACTTCCCCGTTTACAACCGAGGAGATAGCCCGGGCGGCCAGCTCGGCGGCGGGCGTCGATTCCCGCAGCAACATTACCTGTGCTTCCATATCACTTTGCATTTTTGCGTGCCTGACGATATGATTCGAAGAGCGCCGAGAAGCGATCCACGACTTCGGCATCGGCGTCGCGGTATTTCAGCAGGCGTGCCCTTGCGTCAAAATCTGCGGCATAGTTGTCAGTCGTGAGGAACCCGTACATCCATTTCAGCAGCTGATCGCAGGTGATAGGGTCATCCAGGTGTTCCATAGTAATTCGTTTGCGGGCAGGTGCCGGAGCGTTGGCCGGGGTCTCAGTGGATTGTGCAGTTTTTGCACTTTGCGCAGCTGCCCGGTTGGTATTCTCGGTTCGCCGCTCGTCCGTGTCTGCATCTTTTGTATCGTCGATGCAAAACAACCCGTTAAGGGCATATTTGCGAGCGTAGCTCGACGCTGTACCGGTGATTTGTGCCCCATCCATCCCTTTCTTGTCGAAATCTTCACGGGCAAAAGCGGTGGCCGTCGCCGATTCTCCGGAGGCGTTGGTGATGCGCGCCGTGGCTTTCACGTAGTAGCGATCGCCGACATTGACAATGTCATCGCAAAGGTTCAACGCGCATTCATGCGCTTTGAGTAGCGGTTTGACTGCTTCGAGAATATCCTCGCAGCTCCGATACTTGTATTTCCCGAAACTGTTATACTGCCCCTTGGGGGCTTTCAGTTCCGACTGGATAGCGATTAACTCTTTCATAAGCCTACTCGTATTTAATAGTTATCACGGCTTTGCTCCGGTCGATGCCTATGCACCCTTCACGCACAACCTTATGGATTTCTTTATCCGCAAGACGTCGTGAGTACTTCGCGCTAAAGATGGTAATGTTGCCAATGGCAACTTCAATGATTGTCCTCATTGTTATAAATTGTTTCGTTTTGCGTAATTTTTCAACCGGGCCATATGCCCTGGCCATATCCGGCCGTCAATATCGGTGACATTAATAACCTCGATGCTGTCTTCGCACCCGGTTTGCACCTCCTCGAAACATCCGGCGAAGACGTCGTATCGGCGTTCATAAACAGGCATATAGTGATGCCTCGCCTGAATGTCGTAGATTTTGTATGCAACCGTATAGACCCGGCCGTCTTCATCACCACGACGATCTTTCCTGATAGCCTCCCGGAAAGCATGGTATATCAGCTTCAGGTCTATGTCGACCAGCCTTGAGGCAACCTCCGAGAATTTATCCCGATCACCGTTGATGTGCTCGCTCGGAATATCATGATACTCTTCGAACGTCAGCACCGGGGACGTGGTTGTCGTGTAATATTGCGTGTTCATGGGCTATCGTATTTCAACCCGGTAAATACGGGGCTTGTTCTCGTTCTTCAATGCTCGGTAGATGGCCTTGGATTGTATCCGGACAGCCTTTTGCCGCAGGCGGTATTGGGCTCGTCAAATGCGCCCCTTTATCGTCGTCCACACGGATTTAACCGTGATTTCCGTAAACTCATTCATGGCTTTCGAATATTGAGGTCAACAATTTTCCAATCTCACTTGTACGGTGCTGATTGGATAGCACCCAGCCGAATACCACGGCAATCGGCGCGATGAACGCCAACAAGGTGATAAGATGTGCCATAGCGGCCTGTTTTAACGGTTGGACTTGGAGGGGAATACCCGACTTACGAGTATGGTGCCGACAACGACAGCATACGCGGGATAGAGCACGCGGAACTGAGCAAGGAAACAGCCTAAAGCATGCTCCTCGCACGTGGCGCGGATAACGTTGGTGTAATCGACCCTATCAGATGAAAATAGGGGTTTGTTGGCCTTCAGATGGCAACGGTAGAATGCGGTGCGGCTTTTCTTCGCGCGCGGTGTGGTCTGGGTGTTATTTACCCGGATACCACTTGTGTTGTGGTTTGGCATTTGGTTAACACAAGTTAGTTGAACAATATGTATAAAAAGAAGGACGTGCCCTCCAGTTAGTCGCCAAACCACCACAACTGCGGGTGCAGAAGTGAACCGAGAACACGCCCTAAAAGGCGTTTTGTATTTTCTGATTTACCCTCAATTGGGTGGTTTGGCTCTACAAATATAGGAATTCATTCCGAATCTGCAAAATATTATTTGACATTTGCAAACTTCCTATAATAAAAAGCCACTCTTTCTTTTGCCAGCGTTGTACATTCTCGGATAATAGCCCTATCTTCGTCAGTAAATGCAGTGATGACAATATCAAATGGATCTGCTGAATCTATTATCTGGCAAAGGGCAAGCGCATATAGTTCTTGATTGTCGAATTTAACGGTGGAGTTTGCTATATCGGCTCTCGACCATCCGGCAAGAGCAGGGCAGTTCCCACGCAAATAGTCATGATGGTAAGTGAAAGGCACCCGGCATTCACTATGCGGTAATTTCTTTATTACCGACTTTATTTGTTTGGTTGTCATTTCGATTTTGCAAAATTATTTCAGCAATTCCGGGTTGTCGTGGATATTACCTATTTTCGTAAATGAACAACACCAAATTTCCTCAGGTTCATTGTTCGCATCTACAAAACAGAACATCCGATCTCGATAGGCAATTACGCTACGCCTATTGATTTTCATGAGATTTTCCCATTCTACTATATCTCCCTCCCAAACATCCGTGCCGTTATTGTCTTTCAGCCCAGTATACTCGCCGACGGTAGTGGGATCAACTTCATATAATCCTGTAAAGGTCTTGATAAATATCCGGCCTGCGTCTGCGCCGTAGCAATGAATCAGGTCTCCATAAACCCACTTGTCGTTATCTATACGCTTGCCTCTGAATTTCTCTCGCATAGTTTTTCAGTATTTATTATCTTAAGTTAAGCGCCATCCTCCGCGACCTCTCGGCATTCTTGAGGTAGCGTGTTTTGTACTTCTCATTGGCCTTGTCGGGTGTAACCCAAAGCACCGTGTTGTTGTCGAGCCGTAAAGGCACCAGTCCTTTGTCTTTGAGCTCTTGAAGATATTTATTCATGGTCGTTTGATTGTATCCAAAAGAAGCGGGGGCTTCTGACTGCCCCCGCGGTGGCGGCGTTACTGTGCTTCGCGCCGCCGATTTGCGTTCTTTATCTCCCGTTTCGTGGGCTTAGCCCGCCTCGGCCTTGCTACTTCCTTCACGCAGCCTCGGATTGTCGAGGGATATACCCTCTGTCAGCTTCCGTTGTGACAGACGCTCAAGCGCCCGATCAAACTCACAACATTAGGGTTAGAACCCCGTTGAGCTACCCGGATTCGAACCGGGAGTACCGCCTCCAAAGGGCGGTGTGTTAACCATTACACCATAGCTCAATAAAAGCCGCCTGAATCTCCACTCACCCACGCCACCGCGCAGGGCTTCGATCTCGGCGGCACACCATCCGCGGGCTTCACAGCTGGCCAATGGCAAATACCAAACTTAAAATGCGATTTGCGGACTATTGGCAGGAATCCGCGACCTGTGGCATATAGTACTCGTTAAACTGTGTCGGCCGCCCGTCTTCCGTAACAGCCCTCTGTTTGTTCGAGCAAATGGAATATCCCATTTTCCGGAGCCGACTGATGATCCGGCGCAGCTCCGTTGTGTGGTACAGCCTCTCAGCCTTGCGAACAGTCAGCCTGCCGCCGGCCTTGAGATAGGCCAGAATTTTATTTTGAGGATCGTGTTTCGTGGCCTTTGATGTATTTGCCGCTTTTCCCACGGGTACGGTCGAATTTCCTGAGCCTGCCTTCCAGTTCATCGATGCGCTTGTATAGGGTATCACGTGCTTGAGTGAGCGCCAATACCTCGTGTTCCCGCTCGATAAGGCGCCCATCCGCTTCATTGCGCTCGCAAAGGCATGTAGCAAGCCGCACCTCCAGGTCTTCGATCCGGTTCCACATTTTCCACCTGGGCGTCAGGTCGAAGCATAGAAATCTCCTCTTCCTCAAAGTGTTCTTCTCCATAGTATAATTGTTTTAAGGTGTTGCAAATAAGCCCGCGCGCACTGTAACTTTAAACTCCATTTCAAAACTGCGCCACCGAAAAGCGCACGCGGGCAAGATGCAGACCTCACGCCTAAAATGAATAACCTACTGCTGAAAGAACGGTGCGCAAGGCCTGCCATAGAGCCTGGATAGGCGGTCAAGCCACACCAGGCATAATAATGCTTGATTTATCCCGGTGGTTCTCGCCGCTCATATCATCGCAGCTCGAAGCCTATGCCAGTCTTTCGCGCATTCGGCTATTTGCTTTTGCGGGGCTATCACTTTGAGCCTTGCCCACGGCCCGCCGATGACGCTATTATCGGCCTAACGGATCGCTTTTGCCTTGCGGCGGGGTTAGTGCCAGCAATCAAACCCCTCACCTATGCGGTGGCTATTTTGGAAGTGCGGCAGGATTCGAACCTGCAACCTGCGCCCGAAAATGCGAGGTCTTTCAACCTTTGTGCTTCTATTTCGCATCCCTGCACCGCTCTACCTTTGAGCTACACACCTCGTGATGCTATTCCTTTTTGATGTGAAGCTGCTCGACCGGAATGCCTTTCATCTTGGCGATTTCATCCATCGTCACTTCGACAATCTCAGATTCAGGATCAGGTTCATAAACAAGGCGAAAACCTAATGTGTAAAGCTCGTCGCAAGTGAAATTGTAAGTCGCATTGCCGTTCTCTTTCTTGCACACGACCAATTCTCCACTACGGAAAATCACCTCCCAAGTGTTTGATTCGTATACAAGCTTATCCCCTACCTGCCAATCCTTGAAAGATTCGGCCTCTTCTTTCGTCGAAGGGCGGATACAAAGATTTGAAACGCCGTTTTTGATGAGTGCCACCTCGCTACCATCCCCGATACACCAACTGTATTTGAAGCCTAATTTGTCTTCGCAACTGGATCCACTCCTCGCATCTTGGCATAGATAAATACTCCCTTCCTCTACCTGAATACGCCCTTCAGCTGGGAGGTCATTGATATTGGCTTTGAATTTCTTACCTTTGCATTGCAGTAAATTTTCCATACTATTTTTGGTTTATAAGTTTAGCTCTCTATTAACTCTTCCACCCGGAACTCCCGGCCACGGCGCGTTCTTAATCTGCGGCACTCTACATCCGTGTTAAATACTTCGACCGAGAACAGGCAGAGAAGAATCGCCGCTCCGACCCGCCGGGTCATTTCCGATATGTTGAGCGTGATGCCGAAGTTCTGCGTGAAATACCAGGTGACAAGTGCATGCAATGTTCGCTTGCAGCCCGTCTTGTCGTAGATGCTTTGCAGGTGATTCGCCACACACTGGTAGATGACGTTAAGCCGCTCTGCGATCTCCCGAGCTGAGTAGCCCAATACTACGAGGTTTATCACCTCACGCTCGCGCTTACTAAGTATGGTGTCGGTTTTCATTGTCCTATGCCAAACCCCAAGGGCTATCTACACCCCACTTCATGAAAATCTGCTCTATCTTCTCCCGCTCCGTGGGGGTGTGGTTCACATAGCCGTACTTGCGGTTGTGAAATGCCTTGTTCGACAGCCCACCATCTTTTAATGCCTGACTGATTTCGTCCATTGCAATGCTGGCAAGATCGCGGCCCTTTCTTCGAGCACGGATGATATTGTAGCCTTTTACAAAGGCACAGCGTTCGATGTCGTTCTTTTGAGTATTCATAGATTTATTTATTTATCCAAGAGCGCCATTATTCGTTCGATGCAGGCGGCTTGCTCCTCAAGCAGTGTAGCCAGGCGGTCAGTAGCTTTGATTAATTCATTCATGGTATGGTTATTTTTAGTCTCCATAGTACATTCCGCGGACGCCATAGAAATCTGACGGCACCGTCAGCAGCTCGGGGCGGTACTCCGTGGCCTTCGGCTGCTCCGTCGGGCGGTTCTCGATCCTCGCCGTCAGCATCGCCAACTTCTCATTGCGCCATGCTTTTTTCAGGCAGGCCGAAAAGGTCATCGACGATTGCACCCGTTTCAGGTACCACGCATTCTTCATAATCTTGCTTTTGTCGTAAGTTTTCATGACGCTACGCTTGGTTATTTCAAAAACTTTTGTATATCTTTACATTGTTTATCGGTGTAGAACACTCTACCTTTGCGGTGTAGTTTAGTTCTACATTGCAAATATAAACTTTGTTTAGCACACAAACAAATAAATACTAAACTATTTTTAGTTTATTTTACAAATGACTGATACTGAGAGAATAAAAAAAGCTATAAAATGGCTTATAGGGACTGGAATCGCTAAAAACCAAGAAGGAATTGGGGTTCTTATGGGTTATTCTAATAAATCTGCATTCTCTCAAGTGGTTAATACTCCAAACAAAAGACCTGAAGACTTTATAACAAGACTTTGCAACCTAAACAACAATCTAAACAAAGATTGGCTATTGACCGAAAAAGGGTCAATGCTCAAAACTACCGACCAACCTGTCAGCCAAGGAGGCGAAGACGTCACGCCAACGAAAGCTGAACTAAATAACCCAAAAACTATGGAGAGATTCTTAGATTCACTACTCCGCCAAAACGAGGAGTTGATTCGGCAAAACGGGGCTTTAATTGACCTGTACCGAGAAGAGAGAGCGAAAAGCAAGGGCGATGTCGCCCAAAAAAAAGAGGCATAGCGGTATTCTAATTAGCCTTATGCCATCTTCATTAGAGCGGAAGCAATATGATAAAATAGAACCACCTAAAATAAGCTCCATATAATCGAGCTACACATTTAAAGGAGATTACGGTCTCCTTTAAAAATGACCGGGGCGCCCGCAGACTAAAACATAAAAACTTCGGATTATTTCAATAGCACAAACAAATTTTATACATGATGGATTACTACTTCGAAGAACCAGCTCCCATAAAATACGATTTGCTATTCGAGGAAGTAGCAAGATATGCAGTCAATAATGGAGGCATATCCACAACAGAAATTCAGCGAAAATTTGAAGTTGGATTTAATCGGGCTGGGCGCATTATGATGCAATTAGAGAGTGCTGGCATCGTTGGTCAACAACAGGGTATCAATCCTCGAAAAGTATATTTTGATAATATTACATCGTTAGAAAAATACCTTGCGGCAGGTGATTATCATCAAGCTTCCCTGTCAGCAGAAGAGCAGGAACGACGGAGAATATTGTTTCAACAAGAACAAGAAGAGCGTGAAAAAGCCGAGATCGCCGCGCGTATTAAAGAAAAATATCGCATCCGTCAACTTGAAAAAATCGTACGGCAAGAACTGATCGACAGCGGAGAACTATTCGGTGATGAGCCAAAGCGGCCGCCAATTCCCAGGGAAATAGTAGATGCAGTATATAAGCGTGATGGTGGCCGATGCGTATACTGCGGATCCACACAAAACTTACAACTCGATCACATCATACCTTTTTCAAAAGGCGGGGCGACCACATTAGAGAACATGCAGTTGCTTTGCCAAAAATGCAATGTTGAAAAGTCAAATAAAATAGGATAATATGAAGAAGTTTTTATCCACATTTATTATCATGCTATTCTATTCAACAGTTATAGCCCAAATAGAAATTCTTAATAATAGCAATGATCTACACGCCCAAACAGATACTGAGTTAAAGTATGATAGTTTATGGAATTCGCCAAAAAATATGCAAGATTGCAAGTCGTTAATAGGTCACAAAATAACCGTATGTCCCAAGCCTAAGGATTTGCGAGCTATGGGATATAAAGGCTTTTTAACAACAAATTTTAAAATATATTCACAATACAAAAATTTTGATTTTTCTATATATGATAGTTTGGCAGGCAGAGAATTCCGAATTATAAATACTTTAAACGGGTGTTTGCTTACTTTGTCCGACAATCGTGATACTCTATTTTACCAATGGATTAGCCCTGATAATAGTCGCCAATATCCGTTTATTACAAATGGATATATAGAAAAAATGAACCAAGTAATTAAGGGACGAGAATATGTCTATATTGGAGAAGGGCGGATTGAAACCGACCCTATAAGCGGAGACGAAATAAAACTATCTCCCCGCGTTCATTTTATTGCAGAGAAGATAGTAGTATTAGAAAGCGGTACTCCTGAGTTAGCAATATGTGCATTAGTAAGATTAAAAAATGGTACACATTCAGCTATTCCTATCGCATCACTATCTGATATATCCATATATCTACCATCTCAAATTCACGCCGATTTAAATAATAAATATGGCGCCTATTGGGTCAATTTGGCTATTGATAAAAAGATTAAAGTAGGAATGCCTGCTAAATTAGTAGAAATGGCTTGGGGGAAGCCTCGCAATATAAATAGATCATCACATGGCCCAGATCAATGGTGTTATGAGAGGCAGTATGTATATATCAGAAATGGGAAAGTTGTAGCTTGGAACTAAATACCGTTTTGTAGCCCCGGCCACACAGTCGGGGCTTTTTTACTCAAAGTATATAATTATTCACTACCTTTGTGCGTTTTTTAGCATGAAATATGTTATATTTGCATAACAACTACCATCCCAACGATGAAAGCGCAGCAATTTAATGGAAGCTATCCAATGAAAGAAGGTACTGGCATAAGCGTAAGTTTGGCCGTCATCCTCTATGAGGAGGACAAGATTTACTATGCCTATTGCGCTGCCCTTGATATTCTCGGATACGGGAATAGCGAGGAGGAGGCAAGACGGTCTTTTGAAATCATGCTTGAAGAAATCTTAAAGTACGCTATATCTGAGGGAACTCTTAGTGCGCTGCTCGAATCTTATGGATGGAAAAAGCGACAGCCTCCAAAGACGAGCGATCTTATCACCCGAAGCAGCGAGCTGGCAGATATTGTCGATAACAAAGCATACAGGACTATTCGGGAGAATATAACGCTTCCTTGTGCATAATGGGTGCTTTATCGAATATTGACATTGCGGATTTTCGTCGGTTCCTAAAGCACTTGGGATGGGAATATGGCGGCATCAAAGGCGGCCATGAAAAATGGTGCAAGAAGGGCATGCTTCGTCCTGTCATATTCCAGACGCATATAAATCCCATCCCGATAGGAATTATCAAGAACAATCTGCGGACAATGGGATGTCCTGCGCAGGATTTGATTGACTACATGAATAAATAGTGAGAAGTTCGTTCAACATCAGCCCCGGCCGTATGACCGGGGCTTTTTTGTACCTTTAGGACAATGAAGGCCGCCAAAATAAGGTTTCATCATAGGGGAAAGACAAACCTTTAGAACAATCTGCCCAAAAATATTTTTATTTAAAAAATTTCATCATTTCCCATTGTTATTTAAATATCCGTCGAAATCTTTGCATTGTAAGCCTGTGAGGATGCAGGCAACGGCCGAACATCGAAAGTACATTGCTATCGTAGCAGAAGGTCTGTTGGCGCATCCGTCGGCAGACCTTCATTTATGGCAAAGAGTGTAAAAGACACAAAGACGAACGACACCATCAAGCCCACCCGCAAAGTGGGCCGTCCTTGCGTATATACACCTGAATTGCTTGAAGCTAAACTGGAGGAATACATTGAATGGGCAGAAAATCATCCTTTAGCTATTAACAAGGTGTCGGCAGGGGAAATAATTTCTGTTCCCACAGAAAGGCCGCTTACACTGGTTGGATTTTGCGTATTTGCCGGAATTGTCGAAAACACCTTTAGAGCATACGAGAAACAAGACGAATTTTTGAGTGTCACAACGCGCGCACGCGCGACTTTCGCAAAGTCCCAGATTGAAGGAGCGCTTATTGGAGCCTACAATCCAAATATAGTTGCCCGGCTTCAAGGCCTCGCCGAAAAACAGGATATAACCACCAACGGCGAGAGCATCAACAAGCCTCGGGAGACGGTACAAGTCATACTTGATCCGGAAGCTGCATCTATCATCCAGTCCATCGGCAAACAAAGCACGAATGAAAATGGAGCTTGATGCACGCACATATCGGGGCAAGGTCTACAAGATCATGCTGTACTTCTTCCGCAAGTACCGCAATAAAGGCGTCGTACTACGCATATTCAACGAGGGGAGCTCCCGTTCGGGGAAGACTTTCGACACCTTCGACTTCCTGTATGACATCTGTGACGCGGGTGATGGTGCATATAAAATTTATGTCTACCGCTCCACCTTGCAAGACTGCAAGGAAAAGGCATTGGGAGACTTCAAGAAGAAACTACAATGCCGCGGGATATATGATCCCGACAGCATGTATAGCGAGAAGATACTCCCCGAATACCACATAGGCGACAGCATCATCCGGTTCCGTGGGCTTGACAAGATGGATGTGAAGGAGGGGCACGACTGCGACATCATATACTTCAACGAAATGTTGGACGACATATCGCCGGCGCAGTTCAATAACATCACGATGCGTTGTACAACAATGATTATCGGCGACTGGAACCCTAAGTATACGGAACACTGGGTTTTTGAGCTTGAAGGGCAGCCGGATACCATATTCACCAAAACAACCTACAAAGACAATCCTTTCTGCCCTGACAGCGTACGCAGGACTATCGAAAGTTACGAACCCACGCCGGAAAATATCGCAGCAGGAACCGCCGACGAATTCAGATGGAAGGTATACGGTCTCGGGGAGCGCGCGGCGCAGGAAGGATTGATATTCCCCAACATAGACTGGATCGACAGTTTTCCGGACGATTTGGAATATACAGCCTATGGCATCGACTTCGGCTTCACAAATGACCCGACGGCTATTATTCATGTCGGAGTGCGAGGGCGTGATTTATATCTGCATGAACGCTTTTATTCGCCCGTAGATGATCCCGAGGTATTGTATAACATCGTGGCCCCAATTCTCGGTAAACAAGGATATGCCATAGCAGACAGTGCGGATAAATACGCCAAGAACCCAGAAGGTATGGTGCGTTCCCTTCAGCTGCGAGGGTTGAATGTAGTCAAGGCCAAGAAATTCCAGGATAGTATAACCATCGGTATATCCTACATGAAAAACTTCCGCATCCACTGCGTCAAGACCAAGAACATGAAAAACGAAGCCAATACCTATGTGTGGGATTCTATAAACGGGCTGGCGATAAATAAACCCGTAGACAAGAATAATCACCTTTGGGATGCAGCCCGATATGTCGTGATGACTGCATTCCGCAATCATATTGCCGCATGAAACTCCTTGGATACGAAATAAAGATGTCTAAATGTTCCGAAAAGACCGGAGACCCGCAGCAAAGCCTATACATAGACTTGCGGGACGTGCAAAATCTGCTCGGGACGAAGGATGGGTTTATCGACACCTCCACACCGGACGGGCAGGCGCGCGCATTCGCGTCATGCTCTATTTTGGCTTCTATCATCACGAAGAAAGTATCCGCCATATCGGATGCCCGGTATTGGGCGAAAGACGACAAAGGGGAAGATATTGAAAAGCCGCGCGAGTTCGAGCGGATTAACCACCCCAATCCCTACCAAACTCTTTCGGAATTCGTTTGCATGATCGAGTTCTTCTCTCAGATATTCGGCAAGGCTTATATTGTGAAGGTACCTTTGGTCGGAATTAAGGGTGATTTCGAATTGTATGTAATACCTAACCTCATGGTTACGGAAAACGAGGTACCATCCTCCATACCTTCGTTTGCACCCAACTCCGATATCCGTGATTACACCATAAACCTTGGGGGCGGGATAAACCTGACGATCCCCAAAGAGGAGATGTTCGTTGTAAACGACGTAACTTACGCGCTTAACAAGATTGGGAGCGCTACTTCACGGCTTGTCGCCCTCAAGTACCCTGTCAACACTTTCCTGGCCTCCTACCAAGCCGTAAACGAATTACTCGTCAACCGGGGTATGCTCGGCATTCTCTCCCTCATGTCAGATGATCCGATGGTCGATAATATCGTGCCGGCCACCAAAGAGGACAAGGAAGCGCTCCGTGAGCAATTGGACAAATACGGGATCATGCGCAACAAATGCAAGATCGCCATTACGTCATACAAGGCATCCTTTGTGCCTGTGTCGTCCACTATTTCCGACCTCGGACTTACAGACATTCAGCGCAACTGCAAGAAAGACATCGCTTATACATATCAGGTGCCCAGCATTCTGCTCGACGTAGAAGGCAGCACCTACAGTAATTTCGGAGAGGCCAAGATTGAGTTTTATGTGAATGACATTATTCCTTCGGCACAAAACATCATGCGCGTGCTTAATAAGATATATGGCTTTACGGGATTCGGATTCATGCCGTTCTTCGACCATTTGGAAATGTTCCAGCCTTCGAAGAAAGACCAGGCGGAATGCATGAACAGCGCAGTAAATTACATCGGAGCTGCCATACAATTAGGAATAATGACACCAGAGGAAGGTAGAAGCGAACTATTAAAATATCAAATCTAATATGGAAGACAAGATAAAATCATTCAAGGGAAGCATAGACGACATCAAACGCGATCAGGGCGTTGTTGTCATCGCCATATCAAAGTTCGACCAAGTGGATCACGCAGAAGACATTGTGCGCAAAGGGGCGTTCACCAAATCCTTTGCCAACATGTCCCGGATCAAACACTGCATCGACCACAAACAAGACTTGGATCATGTTGTTGGGACGCCTCGAAAAGCATGGGAAACAGATGAATATGCCCTCGTCGAGAGCAAACTCATACTCGGTAAGGCCGCTGGGCATGATATATTCGAGTACTATAAGCATTGCGCAGACGAGAAACGAGATGTCGAACACTCCTACTGCTACCGGGTTCTCAACAAGAACCATAACGATGCTATTGCAGGAGATGACATCGCAGAGCTGCAGCTCAAGTATGAGTACAGCACCGTGTTCGCCGGATGTAATCCCTTCACCCCAGCTCTTGACGTCAAGGGCTTGCAAAGCGTAGAGGACATCATTGCCTATCAAGAAGAGCTCAACAACATCCTGCGCAAATGCGACCTTTCGGACGCAGGAGGAAACAGGATTGAAGCACTTTGCAACAGCCTCAAAAGCGCCCTAAACATCCTGGGCAACAAATCTTCGGATGACACTGAAATCATCGAAATAGTCAGAAAAACATTGTTTAACTAAACCAATTCACACATGAACGACGACATCAAGAAAGAGCTGAAAGGAATACTCGATGAATACAAGTCGGGGCTTATCGGCAAAGCAGACTTCGAGGCCAAAATGAAGGCTATCGAAGACAAAGTAGACGCTCTCGATCAAACGAAATCCATCGACGAGATCCGGGAGATAATCAAAGAGCAAGGGCGCACCATCAGCCTCATGCAGAAATCCACCGTTTCATCCGAGAATGAAGCGCAGGAGAAGATCAAGGCATTCTTCTCAGGGAAAGAGAACATCGACGCCGTAAAGGGCGGCCGCACGGTAAGTATCGAGATCGAGATGAAGGCCGAGGCAGCAGCCATGACGACCACGACGGCCGCTGTCCCCATCGCGGCATTCAACACCGAAGTCGTGCCGGGCATTGCAGCAGCGGCTACCGAGCCGAATGCGATCCTGCCCCGCTTGCAGAAAGGCACGACAAGTTCCCCGACAATCAAGTGGATCAACCGTAAAGACCCCGACGGCGGCTCGGCATTCATCGCCGAAGGAACTCTCAAGCCCCTTATGAGCTGGGGATACGAGGAGGAGACGTCTACGGCAAAGAAGGTTGCCGTTCGCGCAAAGCTCTCGACGGAAATCCTCGAAGATGCGGATTTCATCCGCGGGGAGGTGAACACCCTGCTGCGTCAAGACTTGATGCAGACCGTGGAAGAGAAGGTTATCGCAGGAACCGGCACCGGAAACGAGATCCTCGGCGTAACAACAAAAGCCCCTGGCTATACCATTACGGAGCTCAACGGGAAAATCTCCATGCCCAACATTGCCGACGTTGTGCGCGCTGGCGTTCTGCAACTTCGCCTGCTGCATTTCTCTCCCGACGTTCTCTTCCTTCATCCGACCGACAAGGCGATCTTCGACGTAACGAAAGATACCGCCGGGCATTACCTGACTGACGAGATGCGCAAGATCATCGGCAACATCTCCGTTGTAGAAACCACCAACATTCCCGCAGGTAAGTTCCTGCTGATGGATTCCTCGCGCTGGAAAGTTCGTCCCTACCGCGCTCTGCGACTGGAATGGGGCCGTGACGGCGACGATTTCAGCCACAACATGGTGACGGTGATCGCCGAAATGCGCCTTCACTCATACCAGAACTCCATCGACGCCGGGTCTGTCATCTACGACGACTTCGCAACCGTACAGGCCGCCCTGGAGAAAACCGCCGAGGCAGCAGCATAGTCATTAACTTAAACGAACAACAACATGGAAGATATGAAGAAGATCGACCTCACCAAGAGGGTAACTATCGTAAGCACAGGCAAGTCTATCTATATGCCCGAGAAAGGCAAAGAGTACAACGTGTCGCCCTTGCATGCCGAAACGCTTGTGAAATCGGGCAAAGCCACGTACAAGACCAAAGTTGCCAACTAACAAGGCGGGGAGGCGCCGGAAAGCGTCTCCCCTTTTTTCTTATGCTTATAGACTATACATACTTCGAACAGGATCCCACATATATTGCGGGAATAGACGTCAAAAGCGGATGCACCCCGACTGGCGCCGCACAGGAGATTGTACGGAATGTCGAGAGTTGCATACGCAGGTATGAGCCTAAATTCCTTCGGATGCTCCTTGGAATATATGTGGCTGAGAATATCGACAAATATCCTGAAATAGCCGCAAAAATAGCAAATACAGACACAAAACAGTCTCCCATCGCTAAGTATGTCTATTTCTATTACCTGCGAGAACATGTTGCCTTCAATACGATGGCTGGCGAGAAAATCAAAATGACTGACAACAGCCGTGCCGCCTCCCCGTGGTACAGACTTGTGCCCCTATGGAACGAGATGGTCGACGAGTGTCATCAACTGGCAGGCTCGCTATGCGGCGAAACAGACGTAAAGCCGGATTATTCGTCGGATATTTTTGAAAAGATAAACAGGTTTGGATTATGAAAATATCACCCAACGATACCATCAGGAAAGTAATTATAAAGAACGGCACCTTATTCGGTATCGGCAATAAACGAATATACGAATCTATTGCGGCATTACCCAAGCCTGACTATGTTAAGGAAAAACGTCGCATATTCGGATGGAAGAAGCACGAGGCCCGAAGCGTCGCAGGTATAACGATGGGTGAATTGAACGCCATAGAAAGGATCGAGGCCACCGACGAGTATTTCGTAAAGGTTCTGGCCGTCATGCTGGGTTTAATAAGCCCAAAGGGGAAAGGATCAAAACGCATTGACTGGGAGGGAGCAGGATACGATATTGCCCGAGAAAAGGTGCTCGAACTACAATTCATTCGCGCTTATCGCTATTTCATTGAAATACAAAACGAACTCAAAGGCGTAGCAAAGGCGTGGAAAAAGCTCGAAATGCCCCTGACGCCACAAGAAGCAAACGCACAAGTACAACGCAAGAACCGGGGCATGAGTACAATATGCTTAGGATACTGCCAGCTTGTAGGGGGTGCTATTCAGCCAAGCGATGTATGGCACCTGAGGTGGTCGACCGTATACCTTGCATATGAAGCCGAGAGGGACAAAAACATGGCACAACGCAAGCTCGCTCAGATGAACAAGCCCAAACCATCCAAAAGTCGCAGACGATGAGAAAGAGCCTCAGTAAAATATTCGAAGATGCTGCCAAAGAGTGCGGCGTCAACACATGCCTATATGCCAGGATCAAAGAGGCGAATTACCTGCTGGATTACGTCAAAGAGTACCCCGTAATGCTGCGGCTGTTCCAGGAGCCGATATACGAAACTAACCTGACAAACAGGCGTCGTCGTAGGACAACGCTTTACTTTCTCGATGCACTCGGGAAGCCAGAGCCGGATACACAGACTGAAGCAGCCCCCATTGCGGATCGCATGGAGCAAATGGCGTTTTCATTAATCGACAACCTGCGTCGAAATGGGATAGAGGTGCAGGTTGAAAGCCTGCAAGGAGTGGTTGAAAAACTGGATGCCCTGGCCGCGGGTGTAGAGGCAAAACTCGTCCTTACATACAATGTTTGCTGATGGACATATCGAAGATAGAGAACTTTTTCAGCCCTGAAAAGCTGGTTGCCATCTGTAACGAGGAATTCAGCACCCTTAAAGAGCAGGTGACAATAAATCTGCAAACAAAACGCACAAACAGCGGTAAAAATGTGAACTCCCTGAATGTCCCGGAAGAGACTACCGGCGCTACGGCAGATAGTATGGCGTCGCAAGTGGAAAGCAATGCCAGAGGGTTCACGGTCTCGTTTGTGGGACGGCATAACATCAAGAATATAGACGAGGGTAACTCTCCGCAGGATGCACAAGAAGAATTCGGAAGCTTCGAAAGTTTCTATCAGAACATAAAGCAATGGGCACGCGACAAAGAGGCACGCTATGGATTGGAATTCAAAAGCATCGACGCATATTGGGCGGCCAAGAAGCTGTGGGAGGAAGGCAGCATCTTGTACCGCTCGGGAGGGGGCACCGAGATTATCAAAGACCTGTTGCCGCAAACCGTGGATAACATCGACAAAAGAATTACGGAAGTGATCGACACATCCATATACGAAATGCTCGAAACAACAATAGAACTATGATCCGATATACATTGTCCGGTACAGGAGGCACCGCAGATTTTCCCAATGATATATGCTTCACACGGGAGAAATCCACCTTCGTGCGATTTACAGCCACAGCCATAGATCCGGACTACGGCACAGAAGTGAAGCTGCGAATATCATATGGAGCAACATCAATAGTCCTATCCAGAAATGTCTCGGGAGTAGGAAAATCCGTTGTTTTCCCCTTGACGGCAATATTGGAATCGCTGGCCGCGGACTATTCGGCAACATTCATAAACAATGTGGTGCTCATAGTTGAGTTTGGCGATGGATCAGCCACTCACACGCTCAATACTATTCTTATCGGCACCTGTGAAAAAGAAATAATCCCTATCTCGGCACAGAATGCCGCCGCGGGAGATGTAACCAACTACCCTTCCGCCAGGAAAATCGTGGTATACCCCGGGTTCAACATAACCCAATCCATCTTTATCCCCAAGCTCACGACAGAGCAAATAGAGGTGGAAACAGAGAATGGGGTCATCGTCACCAGTGGCATGTCCTCGAAACCGTTTGCGGAGTTCAATCCATCGACGGTAAGATGGGATGGGGATACGTATGTTGAGATAAGCGTCTATAACCCCAACCTTGCCAACACCTTTCAATTTCCCATCGAGATAGATAGGTGTACCGATGGGATGCTTGTCAAATGGACGGATAAAGGCGGCATCCCTTACATATATCGGTGGAGTATAGAGACGGCGAGGGACGAAATATCTATCCAGGATGCCTATTCACTACTGAATGAGAACCTGCAACCGTATGAAGCCCAAAGTAAGATACTCACAAAGACATACACGCTGCATAGTCGCCTTGTAGATCAGGATATATACGACCTGTGTAAATCCATCCTCGCCGGGCGCGACATAAGCTACTACGACAGCGCAACGGAGCAATGGCGCCGGTGTAGTATAGAGGAGGGAGAAGCCGAAGATAACGGCGCTTATTTTAAAGATTTAGTCGTAGAAATTACCGATAAGACCTATAACGTATGACCTACTACGAACTATACATAAACGACATCCTGTGCGATCTGTCCAGCGACAACTATATATCCTTGGTATATCAAAGCCCGATATTTTCAGGACTGGACATCATACAGTCCAATAGGTCGTACAATATAGACTTACCGCTGACGCCGAAGAACCGCAAGGCCATAGGCTATGCGGAACGCACCGACATCTATACGGATGCACCCTATGTGAAGCTTCCGGCAAGATTGTATCAGGAAGGAGTACCGTTGTTCACATCCGGATACGCCGTTATTACGGAGATTTCGGACGTAATAAGTGTGGTTCTTACGTGGGGAAATGTCGACAACTTCCAGCCCTTGTTCGATGCAAATTTGCGCGACCTGGCACAAACGCTCTATTCCATGAACATAGGGTCGATACCATGGAACAGCGCATCGGCACTCTTGGAGTATGGATATGAGAGGCCGCAGATGGGATTCTTCGGCATTGATTTCGGGCAAGGTATCGCCAACTCCGAATACATGCATCCGTCTATCGAAGTGCAAGATGTACTTACGGCTATTGAGCGGTACAATGGCATCACCATCGACGGCAAAGAAAGACTGTATGGAGGACTTACGTATCCTTTATTGCTTCCTTTGGTGTCAAAAAACGGCGACGACATTTCAGGCGCAGTAGATTATTTTGAAGCATCAAGGATCGTATCTGATGGAAGAGGGAATCGGACATCATTTGAATCAAACTTAAATAATTATATAGTCCACGATCCGAAAAATATATATATGCCATACGACCCATCGAATCCCAGTATGAATGGGACGGCAGAATTTCAGACACTTGGAGCTAGTCATATGTTTTTAAGTATAAATCCGAATACGACAGGAGATACTTTCAACGTGACGTGCAGGGTGAGTGGGGCTTCTTGGCGTTTAAAAGAACAAATACATGTTATAGTTAAGGGAGGCGGTAAGGATATTTTAAAAATATCAAGTGCTCCAATAACAATAACTTCGGGAATGACCTCTGCGGTATATACATTTTACACAAAAGATTTTCCGAAAGAATACGAAATAAACACCGATAGCATAAGCAACATATCTATTCAACTCAAGGACTTTTACAATGTGCAATCGGATGGAGCGCATGATATTATTTTGAATTGGTCTGTAAAGTTATGGGGCGATATTGAAATGATATTCCCATCCGAATATCCTATCGGGGTAAATCTTCCGGACATTTCGCAGGGAGATTTCCTCTCGGCCTTGATGTCTATGGCCGGACTATTCGCGTATCCGGATAAGGACGCCCCGGATACAATCAAACTCATAAGCGTAGATGACATTTACGCCAAACTCACAAACGGAAGCACAATAGACTGGAGCCGCAAAGTCATCCTTAATGATCGGCATGATGTCAGCCGCCCAGAATCTTCCGTATTTTCGCTCGATGACCTGGCACAGAAAAACACGCTCGACTACGACAATGACGACGATGTGCTCACGGACACCGCCGGGGAAATACGGATCGAGAATGTCAACATAGACAAGGAGAACGAACTCGTGGAGCTTCCATTCTCAGCGTCCGAAAATGCCCCACTTGCATCGGATGCCAATGCGCTGTGTGCCCGCATTCCTATGTATACGACATCCGACGACGGGAAAACAGTGGACTACAACGAACCCTCGGCGCGAATCCTGCAAGCCATCATCGACGATACGAGCACGGGGTTATACTGGTTCGGATATTTCGGAGAAAATATGCGCTTTGGTGGTGAGAACGGGATCGTCGCAAAGAAATACAACGGGTACCAAAAAGCCGTGGACAAACTGCGTCTGATAACAGTAAAGGCCAAGTTAACAGCCATAGATCTGCATAACCTTGATTATACAAAGCCCATATACATAGGTCAATTCGGGCAGACATATGGCCTGTATTCGGTAGAAACAGGTGAAAACGGCATCTGCGAGTGCCAGCTGATCCAGTTGCAGGCTATAAAAGAAGTTGTTATTCCGGACTATTATCTGACCATCAACGGTTCGGCTTCGGACATCAGTCGGGCTGTAGGCAGCAATAAGACCGTTACGGTATTCACCTATCAGACAAATGGCACGCTTCAAATATCTTCGCAGTCAGGGATGTTTGAAAACATTGCTTTCGCACACGGGATCCTTTCCATAGGGGTCAAGGAGAACACCACAACAAGTTCTCGCTCCGGAAATTTGATCGCATCCCTTAAAGAAGCACCTGCTATCATAAGGACAATTACCGTCCAGCAAGCCCCCGCAGAGCCCGAGCCTGCTGCGAGCCGCCCGTTGAAACTTCACCTCATGGTGACGGACAATGAGGGCGCCCCGCTTGCGGCCGACGAGGTTACGGCCTCGTATATCCTTCCGTCGGGCGACAGCAAGCTGGAACGCTGGGCCGATACGGACGCTGTCGACGTCACGCTGGAGGCCTCCACGGAATATATGACGCTGGGGTTTGCCGCGACCAAGGCTGGATACACGGGCGGCAAGAAGCAGATCGACATTCCCGCCGGCACCGCGGAATACTCCGTGACGGAGACGTTGATACTGACCTCAGAACAACCGATAACCAGCCGAAATATCACACTCGACATCACCATTACGGATAATGAAGGGCAGCCGGTAGATGCAGAGTCAGTAGATGTGAAATATACGAATGCTTCCGGGGTAGAAGTGATCCATTCGGCATCGGGGGCACTCATTAATGACACACTACAGGATGTCACGACGGATTCTTTCATAATGACAGTGTCCGTAACTACTCCGGGGTATGTTCTGTGGCAAGATTCTATTACAGTCAACGCGGGGACGGAACAGACTACCGTGATAAAACAAATTGCACTGACAGCCTCGGAGCCACCCATAGAAGGGCGTAACCTGCACGTCGTGCTGTCGATCGAGGACGCGGACGGCAGCCCCCTCGCGGCCGATAAGGTCACCGTCACCACGAAGGACGCCGCAGGGCAAACCGTGACGCGCGAATACACGAATACCTCGGCGGTGGAGGACACTTTCGCCGACATTCCCACGAGCGGATCGAGCGTCACGGTCACGGCCTCGAAGTCCGGCTACAACGATGGCTGGATTCAGGGGTCTATCCCTTCGGGCAGCTCGGACTACACCTACACCGGGGTCGTTCCCCTGCGCTCGTCGCGTACGGTGGGTGCCGACATCCTCGTGCGGGATGCGAAGGGTTCGCCCGTCGTCGCCGACGAGATCGCCTGCACGTACCTGCAAAGCTCGGGCAAGACCAATACGATCCGCACCACGAACAGCAGCCACCTCGACTACGGGGGCTATTCGGACTGCTCGGTGAAGGCCTTTACGTCGCGCATCACCGTCACGGCCGCGGACTACGCCGATGCGGTGGAGGAGGTGCCCGTGGAAGCCGGTGCGGATCCCGTTACGATCCGCAAGACTGTCACGCTCTCCCCGGGCTCGCGTTCCCTGCACCTGGACTGCGCGGTCAGGAACGAGCAGGGCGCGGCGGTGGAGGATGCGGTCGTGGTGATTCAGTACGTGAAGCCTGACGGGAGCGACGAAAACCTGCAATTCACGGGCGGCGTGCACGAGACTTTCGACAATGCGACCACGCAGGGCTTTACGCTCCTGATTATGGCGCAGGCCGAGGGCTCGCGCATGCATATGCAGCAGATCGCCGTCCCGGCGGGTAAGGAGGCGTACACCTACGACACGGACGTGGTGCTCTACTACGACTACTCGCCGGGCATTACGCTCAATCCGCCATCCCCGTGGACGTATACGGCACACCTGGGGACGCTCCGCAATACGGGCAACGTCGACCTGGAGCTGCTTTCGGCGCCGGAATGGTGCACCATCACCGGGGACGTCCCGGGTACGGTGGCCATAGGCGATGGGCGCGCCCTGGCCGTCTCGAAGAACAAGACGGGCGGCCGGCGCACGGGGACGATCTCGATGCGGTACCGCAACGTTGAATCGAGTGAGGACGTGACCTACGATGTCGAAGTCTCGCAGGAACCATAAGATTTCATTAACCACTTAACCATATAGAGGCATATGGCACAGCAAGATACGATAGACAAAATTATTAACATCCAGTTCAAGTATTCGGAACTGGTGCAGGGTTGGGTAGCAGCATCCGATGCTATTGATGGTGCAAAAACCAAACTGCAAGAATTCAAAAAAGAGGGGAATGCCACAGGCATTGCCAAACAGACGCAGATTATCAAAGCCTTGCGCACAGAAATGGCCGCATATACCCGAGAAATGCAGGCCAATATCAAAGAGGAAGTTAAGCAAGAAGGAAGCATCGAACAACTCAGAGGCAGCATCGCCAAGCTAACGGCAGCATATAACAAAATGAGCCGCGAGGAGCGCAATGCCGCCAAGGGCACCGATCTCGCCAAAAAGATAGCCGGACTACAAACGGAGCTTAACGAGGCAAATACGGCATTACTTAACTTCCGGGACAACGTCGGTAACTATGCAAGTGCTGCTAAAGGATTCTCTCCTCTTACCTTTCAAGTGCAACAACTCGCAAGAGAAATGCCGTCGCTTACCGTGTCTTTACAGCAGTTTTTCTTGGCCATATCCAACAACGTGCCGATGTTCGTTGATGAACTGAAACGCGCTACTGCAGCAAACAAAGCATTACGCTCCGAAGGAAAGGCGACAATACCTGTATTCAGGCAAGTAATATCGTCTATCGTCTCGTGGCAAACAGCTATCGTTTTAATCATCACAGCGCTAACAGCGTATGGCAAGGAGATCGGATCGTGGGTTAAAAGTCTATTCTCGGCCAAAGAAGCGGCTATTTCAATGGCGGAAGCGCAGGAGCGAATAAACGATGCATTGGAAGAAGATGGATATGGAATTGGAGAGCAGATCGCCAAGGTAAAAGAGCTCCAGATGCAATGGAAGGCTTTAGGGGACGATCTAGAGGAGCGAAAGCAGTTCATTGTCGATAATAAAGACGCATTCGATGACCTCGGGGTTAAGGTAACGAATGTTAATGATGCAGAGAACATACTCGTAACACATACGGATGATTTTATAAATGCTTTAAGTATGCGAGCGCAGGCAGCTGCGGGGATGAGACTTGCAGCCGAAGCTTATGAAAAGGCGCTTATAGAACGGCAAAAAGTAGAGGCTAAAATTAAAAAAGGGTCATTTAATCCATTTACTTTTGAATATGAAAAATATTCAAAATCCGGGGAAGATTACCTTATGGCACCCGTTCGTGCTTTGGAGGATCAGGCCAAAGCGTATCTAAATATATCAGCAGAAAGCCAAAAAGCAGCGTCGGATAAACTTAAAAATGCAGGCATTGAGGAATCAGCCAATGATAAAGTAGCCGATAGCGTAAGGCGGATTATTACCCTTGAAGAACTTCAAGCGAAAATGCGGGCAAATAACCTCAAGGAATATACGAAATTTCTGACCGACTGGCGAGTTGCCTTGAGCAGGGAGGTATCTAAGATGGAGGCCGAATTAAATAAAGAATTACAAAAAACGGATAGTGAAATATCCGACAACTTGAGGAAACAACTTGAAGAGCAAGAGCTGGAGTATAGAAATAGAATCAACGAAGCCCGTCTGATCGACAATGATTTAGGTGCAGCGATGGAGATGGTAAACATCTACAAGGAGCAAATTGCACAAATAGAGAAATTGGAAAGTGTTTATCGGGCTGCAGGCAAGACCGACGCAGAAATACAGGCAATACGAATTAAAGCACGTATGGATCTTCAAAAAGCGGAGGAAAATGTAGCAAACATTCAGATAGAAACGACACACAAAAGTTTAAGCCTCGCCGCACAAACAGCAGGAAACCTTGCCAATGTATTCGAACAACTTGGTGGGGAAAGTGAAAAATATGCTGCATTTGCCAAGGCTATGGCTGTCATGCAAGTAGTGTTATCTGAATCTGTAGCTATTGCAAAAGCATGGGAAGGGAATGCTGCTCTTCCATTCCCGGCAAATATAATAGCGACCGCAGCAAGCGTTGCTGCAATTGTCGCAGCGATGGCCAGTGCATTATCCTCTACTAAATCTACGGAAGTTCCTAAATACGCATCCGGCGGTCTTATTACAGGCCCCGGTACTGGCACCTCCGATAGCATTGTTGCCCGGGTATCGAATGGCGAGGGCATTATGACCGCCCAGGCCGTGAATGATTGGGGTGCCGTATTGTCGGCTATAAATGTTTCCAGTGGGGGTAATGCCATCCAGGTATCCAATTTACCCCAACGCGGAGACGGAATGAGGGGCATGGAACAAATGATGGAACGGGTGCTGCTCAACCTCCCGTCTCCTATCGTCCTCGTAAAAGACATTGACAACGGACAGAGACGGGTGAAGGTAGCAGCCAACCTTGCAAAATTGGGTAGAAAAAAATAGTATGCCCCCTTGTTATTTAAATGCACACAGGCATATTTGCATCAGAGCTTATGGTGAAGTAAGCAACAGACGACAAAACGAAATGACGCGTACATCCAACATATCTGTCGGCGGCCATAAAGCTCTATTAGTGACTTTTTGTAAAACTAAATAGACTGAAAAATGGCAGAACGAAACGCATGCGCCGAGAACCTTGGCGCGAACATCCTGAATGACTGTAACGACGATTACGGCAAGGGTGTCGAGAAGATCGTTTACATCATCAAAAAAGAGGACATCGACCGTAAGGCATCGAAGATTACGGGCAACGTAATCAGCACCCTCGTTCTCAGAACCGGAAAGAAGGCATACACTGCTTCGGCTCCTTCAAACACACCTTTCAGCGGCCTTACATACGAGGATCAGAACGCCACAATCGGAATGTCATTTAACAAGACCATTCCCATCGTCATGCTGGCGGATTCTCCGACGAACGCCCTCAATGTATCCGCACTCAAGCAGAACAAGTACGTCATTATCTACGAAAACAACAACAAGGGAGCGAATGGCGAGCAGGCATTCGCCGTCATAGGCTGGGAGCAGGGCGCCGTCGGGCAGAACGCAACCCTTGACAAGTACAGTGACGACACGCAGGGAGGCTGGACTGTCGACCTGATCGAAGAAGGCGCCAAAAGCCCGCAAATATTCTTCTTCTCGACGGACTACGAGACTACGAAGGCGGCACTTGATTCGCTTTTGTCGCCCGCCTCGTGATGAATCCCGAAGTATGGTACAGGGAGAGGTTAAACGCCTCTCTCACCGCTTCGGATAAGCGGACGATAGAATCTCATTACGAGATGGTAACCGGGAAATCGTTCGCTGGCAGTTTTTCCCAAAACTGCCCGAACAAGTACAAAGACGCGATAACGCACATTTTAATCAAGATGAAACAGGACAACACGGATAATGGCGGATATGTCCTCAAACAAGGAGCATTTCGCTACAAAGGTAAGGTCATAACCAATGCGAACATGACCGCAGAAGCGGCAGAATGGTGGATACATCAGAACCTGGACAACAGAGACCAATTTGCGAGTTTGGGCAAGGATTACGACAGCTATGCCACCACGTCGGTAATGATCCCCGCCAAAGAATAATGACGCCAAACACCTGTAACGTGGAGAATGTTACACACATAAATTATCATAGTGATTTCAGGCTTATTATCCGCTTCAACTCGGATAAACTGCCCGATTATCCGTGGCGTATTACATTCAGCACCCCGTCGACACATACAGTCGACAAATACGTAGCGTCATTCGATGGAGAAAATTACATCAATTGCAAGCCCGTCGACACGCTCCCGGGTGCGGCAATAGTGTTTTTCGATCATCACAGGCTCGGGTGCGGAACATTGGGCTACATTCTCGACATGGATATTCCCGATGACGAATTTCCTGACGGGAAAATGGATATTGAAATCCCGGGTGTCGAGACTATAGAATTATGGCCGGGGAAAAGCGATGAAACGGAACTCCCCGCAGAAATTATTGTGGCACTGTTGCAGATGCTCAAAGGGTTTTCCCCCTCTATCGAAGTCGAGGAGAACAGTGACGACAGTTATATCCTGCGGATAACAAACGAAACCGGGTCATATCTCACCCCGAACCTGCGGGCTTCGCTGAATTTGGCGCAAAGTACTGGCGACAGCCAGTATATTGCCATGTCGCAGGATGCTACAACAAAAGCCCTTGCCGAAAAGGTCGACAAGGAAGAAGGGAAAGGGCTGTCGACGAACGACTACACCGACCAGGAGAAGGAGAAGCTGGCCGGGCTCTCCAACTACGACGACACGGAGATAAGGAAGGAGTTGTCCGACAAGGCATCCAAGCAGGAACTGACGGAAGCTGCGGCGGACACGCTGACTGAGGCAAAGTCGTACACGAACACCGAGGTTGAGAAAGCGAAAGATGTAATAGGTGAAGGTATCGGTCAGTTGCTGCCCTTAATTGGTAATGACATAACCGCTGGAGACGCGGATACGCTCAAAGAGAGCAAGTCGTACACGGACGCAAAGACAGCAGAACTATGGAATAATGTCGGTGATACGTTTGACGCTATGTCCGAGGAGCTCAATAGCAGCATATCCGGCGGGGATGCGCGGACTCTGACCGAAGCCAACAGCTATACGGACAAAGCGATCTCTGAAATTCCCACCCCGGACGTAAGCGGGCAGATCGAGCGGCACAACACCTCCCCCACGGCGCATCCTGACATCCGGGAGCTGCTCAACACCTGCGTAGGACTGCCGGAGTTCAACGACAAAACCTACGAGCTGACCTTCACGACAAAGGGCGGTGCGAAGTTCATCATCGACCTGCCTATCGAGATGATGGGGCTGCATTACAACGAGGATACCCAATCTATCGAGTTCGTAAATGCCGACGGCTCCATATCCTCCATCCCGGTTTCTGACTTCGTGAAAGTGTATGTCGGCTCTATCGGCTCCGAGATACAGGTTACGGTCGAAGGCTCCGAGATCCGCGCCTCCCTGCTCAACAACACCGTATCCTGGGACAAGTTGACACTTGCATTGCAGGAGATGATCCAGGGCAAGGCCGACCGCGCGGAGCTTCCCTCGAAACTGTCCGAACTGGAAAATGATTCCGGATATGTGACTTCGGAAGAATTGAATACTGAATTAGGCTACAAAGACCACGTAGCCTACATCCTCAAGGACTTTACGAAGAGCTATTATAATAATACGGGCTTGGACATCACGGATCGGAGCATGGTCGTTACGCCTACGCAGTCAGGCGTGACGTCAAACTTCTCCCTGACCAGCCGCATCCCGGTCGCAGCTTCGGACTTTATTTTCGTGCGCATGAAGCTGCGCGTGGACAAAGAGTGCTCTTTGCGGATCATTACCTATTCGGACAATCTCGACCAGCGGGGCCGCTGGTTCGTCCTCAAGGCAGACCGCACCTACGAAATCTACTACCGCGGCAAGGCGGCGTCGGTAGCGGGAGGGCTGAATGTGGGCACCAGCATATCCGCAGCCACCAATATCGGCCAGAAGGTCACCATCGAGGATTTGATCGTCACGCTCAATAACTATGACGCATGGTGCGATGCCGAGAGCCGGGCCACGCTGAAAAACTTCGACACGGACTCCTTCACCGTGGACGAGGGCGGGACGGGGCATTTCTTCTCGGTCGCGCAGGCGTGCGACTTCGCAAGGGACGCCTTCGATGTCGTGAACAACGCGGTCACGGTATTTATCCGCAACGGCCTTTACGATCACGAGGCTCCGAAGAATGTGGCGATGGGTTACCCGTATGCGATCATCAACAAGGGGGCGAACCGCATATCGCTTATCGGCGAGAGCCGCGACGGCGTCATCGTCTCGTATGAGAACAACTCCGTGAACCGCGCCAAGATCATCGAGGCGGGCGGCGAATGCACCATCGCCAACATGACCGTCAACTGCCTGAACGACGAGAGTTATACGGACGCCAGCGCCGGCGGTCACCAAGCCTGCTACTGCGTACATGTCGATTCGGTCTTTGCCGCATCTGAGCGATATTTCACGACGGTACGGAACTGCAAACTCTTCAGTACGTGCCATTCACCCGTCGGCGCGGGCCTTGCCGACAACCAGACCATTCGGTTAGACGGCTGCGAGTGCGTCAGCGACACGCACGTAGGCACTTCGACGGGCGCGGTCACCATCCACGCAAGCACCGATGCTGCGGCGAAAAATATGGCCGTCGAGATCATCGGCTGCCGCCTGCTGTCGCTCGACGGAACCAAAGCGCTCTACATGCCCGACGTGGAGGGCGGCGCTCCCTTCACACAGGTCGACGTCACGCTGCTGGGCAACACCTACTATACCACGGGGCCGGAGATCACCGATGCCGACTTCTTGTCCAGGCACAAGCTCACGCCGTGGTCGGATGCTTCGTTCAGCGAAATTTCGGTTATCGCGCACTCGGACTGCACGCTCGAAGCGCGCGTGACGCACCTCGAAAGGCTGCTCGTGGAAATGCTCTCGGGCAAAGTGCTGATCCCGGAGTTGCAGGTGAAGAAGCTGGGCGTGTGGGGCGACAACAACCTGGTCGTCACGGGCGAGGGCGCGCCGGCGAAAGCCCCCGACCGCGCGGGGCAGTTCTATGTCGATACGAAGAACAACGCGGTCTACCACTCCGTAGGTAACAGTGCGGTGTCGCACTGGAAGAACGCTTAAACTACATACAACATGTCACAAGTCAACAAATACGCCGACAAGGCGGGTTACACGGCCGACAAGAACCGCAAGGGCACGCAGTCGGCGGTATCATACATCGAGGACGACGGGGCGCTCATCTACGACGGCGTGAACGCCGTGGTGGACAAGCCGGCCGCCGGGGTTGGTGACCTCGCGGTCTTCGACAAGACCACGGGTACTATCCGCTTCGTCAAGGGTGCGACGCTTGTTGCAGAGCAGTTGCCGCCGCAGCTTGTCCCCGTGGCCGTGGTCTATGCCCGGCAGGGCGGGCGGGTGCTGATCGTGTCGCTCCGCAACGCGGCATCCGAAGTTAGATGGGCATATAGCTATGAGGTGGCATTGTCGGGCTTCAACCTCGCCGCGGGCGGTGAATTCACGCTGAACATCTATACCAGCGAATTCTCGTTTACGTACCCTGCGGGTTCGACATTGGCAGACATTGCCGCACTTATAAATTCTAAACCGGAACTCAAAGCTACATACTCCTGGGTGGCCTCGGCCTCCGAAGAGCTTTCCGCGGTTGTCATGACATGTGATGCATGGTCTACGATAGAGGGGCACAAAAAGATTTCGGCAACAGGCTGCACGTTGACGCGCCGCGCCGTGGATGTGGATTACCAAAGTATCCTAATCTTGGACACGGGTGAAGCGGAGTATTACATCCGCCGCAAGAATGGTGTGAAGGCAACTGCGGCGGGTGGTGTCCTCGACCAGTTCGCGGAATATTATTCGGAGAGAGGCCAGAAAGCCACGGGGCAGAAGCCGGGAAGCGACATAATCATTCAGGAAAGCGTTTTCACCGAAGTCGACAACCCCGATCTGGTTGCCGTGTATCCCACCTACAAGGACTACCTGTTCGCCGAGCACATGGTACAATATCCTACGGCGTTCGGGACGATGTTGCAGGATGGCAAGATCAACACGAACCTGATCGGACGGCTTACTTTCGAGGACATTTATGGTAAGACACAGTACCGCTACCCAGCCGCTGCGGCAGCCCTCGACTTCGGCATCACCGTGGAAGGGATGACGATGGGACTGGAGGCGGGGGCATGGTGGCTGCCGTCGTCGGAAGAGGTCTACCTGCTGATGCACGACAGGGTGCGTTTCGTCGCTGACGTGGAGAAAGACCCCGTAAACCGTACCCTCTTACGCTTGAAAGCTACCATGTGCTATGGTTATAATTATTATGTCCATACTTCGTGCGAGCAGGCGCAGGGAGGCATATTTATTTACAGTGGAGGCGCTGGCACCGTGCGCTATACAGGCAAAGGTTTTAAATTTTCCGCCCGTCCGGTCTGCGTCTTATAACTATCAGAATCATGGAAACACAACGACAGATCGACATCCTCGAATCGCGGCAGCTCGAATTACGGGCGGTCATGGCCAAATCCGACGACAGGGCGGCCAAATGCATCAAGTCCGGCCTTGACTTCCGGGCTACCTATCCTCTGGATTATGAGGAGTACGAAGCGGCCAACGCGGAGTACAACGCGAACGAAAAGACCCTTGCGGAGCTGAGGGCCCGGCGTGCCGAAGAGCTGGCCGCCGAAGAAACGGTTATGGACTTTCAAAACGGATAAGGCATGGATACCTGGCTGCAATGGATAACGGTGATATTCGGTGCCGGGGGTGTCGGTTACCTGCTTATCGACCGTTTTGCCCGGACACGGGAACAGAAAGGCTCCGATTCGGCGGATATGGTGAGCAAAATAAGCGATGCGTTCGACAAGACGTTGCAGACCACCATGCGCTATTCGCAGGAGGTTATCGACAAGATGAAACAGGACGACGAACGCAACGAACGCCGTTACAAGGAGCTGGAAGTCCGCTATGCGAAACTCGAAACTCGTTTTGACGAAAAAGAGGCCGACCGTGAATACCTCAAGGAGATCGTCAGCCGCTCGGTAGAGTGTAAATTCCTCAAGGAGGGGCATAATAACGAATGCCCGGTATTGCGGGGCAACCAGAAGCGGCTGGCCGCGAAATGCAAATCCTGCTCCGATAAGGTCGAAGAAAAGCGGAAAGCAAACCAATAGCGATATTCGGAAAACTACGAACAAAAACAAAAGGACAAATGAAAAAGAAATGGATCGTATGGAGCATCGTTGCAGCCGTGGCCGTAGTGCTCGGAATCGTATTCCCGCGTTACATCCTCGTGGGGGTTGTTTGTGCTATGGCCGGATGGGTCGGGCATATCCTGTACACTAAACGTTTTGCCTGATGAAGCATTTTACAATGGCGGAGCTCACGCGCTCGGCCACGGCCCGTGCAAAGGGCCTGGACAATACCCCGACGGCGGAACACCGCTCCAATATCAAAATGTCCGTCGCGCAGCTGCTCGACCCACTGCGGGAGGCGTGGGCGGTGAAATGCGCCAATGAGCAGTGGGGCACGCCTGCAATCCGGGTTTCGTCCGGTTACCGCGGCTTCGCGCTCAACAAAGCCGTCGGGGGCTCTGCGACCTCGGCGCATTGCGTCGGCTTCGCGTTCGACCTGGTGCCGGACAACGGCCGGCTGGCCGACTTCAAGCGCTTTTGCCGTACGTGGCTCAAGGGCCGCGCCTTCGACCAGATGATCTCGGAGGACGAGGATGCCGCCGGCACGCCCCGTTGGGTGCATATAGGCTACAAGAACCGCCAGGGTGGCCAGCGGCGGCAGCTGTTGACCATGCGTGCGGGCAAATATATCCCCATGACGGCATGAAACGCCTGATCCTCTACCTGTTTGCCGCCCTTGCTGCCGGGGCGTTGCTCTTCGGCTGGGGGTACCGCCGGGGTGCCGCGTCGGTGGTTGTCGAAGAAACAACGCGCATCGACACGGTGTTCTATCCGCGGCCGGAGCCGCTGCCCAGCACGTACCGCTTCGCCGACATCTCGGTGCCGGTGCTGCTCTTCGCGCCGCCCGACACGGTAACGGAGACCGTCGTTGTGAAAGTCGGGGCAGACAGCGTGCAGATGAAGGTGGCGATGGAAACGCGCCCCTACTCGGACAGCACCTACCGGGCACAGGTCAGCGGGCCGCGGATCGGCAACCTTCGGCCGACGCTCGACTGGATAGAAACATACGACCGCACGACCACCCGACAGCAGGTAGTCACCCGGCGAAGCCGATTCGCCCTGACCGCCGGGGTCGGGGCGGCGTACACGCCGCAAGGGTTTCAGCCTACGGTCGGCGTAGGAGTAGGTATTATTTTATGGCAATTCTGACAGGTACTTACGACATCATCATTCCTGTGCAATGGAAGAGCTGATTTACATATACTGGGATGACTTCCCATCGGTTGTAACCGAATAACGGGCCTTGGGGTACGGGCATAAAAAAGTCCCCAACGCTTTCCCGCATATACCACTATACGATTGTGCCAACGCACCACATTGAGGACTTATTCCTTGAATCGGTGTGTTGGCTTTTTGTATAGTGGTATAACAAATTTATAATAAAAAATCGGGAAAGCATATGCGTAAATCGGAGCTTTTTGCACAAATACTCGAATGTGTTGCATTTGAAACTGAAATAGCCAAAGAACAAATCCTTTCGAAGGATAAATTTCAAGATGTAGTCGATGCGCGTTACATGCTCGTGCACTTCTGCCATAAAAACGGCATGTACATCACCGACATCGCCCGGATGATGCGCTTCTCCCGCCGGGCCATAGAGAAGATGGTCGCCGGGTTCGATGAACGCAAGCGATACAGCCACCCTATATTCGAAATACAGTGCGAACTTATTGCGAAGAAGTTGCCTCCCATCTGCGCCCCAATGAATTGATATGCCTGCCGCCCGCAGCCACCTTTGCAATGTTGCAACAGGTGAACGCCCGGCCTTGACAGGGGCGGCAATCATTCAATAATTATTAAAAATGGGTTCGGATAAAACTTATATTTTCGATGGAGGCGGCTCGGGTGGCGGCCTTGACATCGCGGCTCTCGTCTCGTCAATGATGGGCAACAAGGGCATGGATCCCAACCTCGTAGCGGCACTCATGAACGGTAACAACAACCGTGGTGCATGGGGCGGTGACGGGTGCTGGTGGATCTGGATCATCCTGCTGTTCTTCTGCTGGGGCGGCTTTGGTGGCAACGGCTTCGGCGGTAACAACGCCAATGGCCTTCCTGCGCAGCTCAACGGTGACGCCGGACGGGAACTTCTTATGAACGCAATCCAAGGGAACGGCGCAGCCATCAATCAGCTGGCATCGTCGCTCAACTGCTCTACGCAGCAGATTCAGAACACGCTGTGCAACATCCAGGGCACCCTCGGCATGTCAAGCCAGCAGATCATCAACGCTGTACAGTCGATGGGATGCCAAATCGGCAACCAGATCGCCGCGTGCTGCTGCGATATGAAGCAGGCCATCAATGGCGTCAATGTGGGCATGGAGCGCGGATTCAGTAGCGTTGCCTATGAAACACAACGTCAGACCTGTGATTTACAAAACACAATTCGCGAAACTTCTCAAAGCGGGACTACAGCGATAATTTCCAAACTGGATCAAATGCAGGCAGCTGCATTGCAGGATAAAATTGATGCCCTGCGCGAAAAGAACAGCACGCTGACCACGCAGCTCAACCTCGAACACCAAAACGCCTACATGGCCGGTGTTGTAGGACAGGCTGTAGCACCCGTGAACGCCGCTGTAGCGGCTTTGCAGAATGACGTGAATAGCATCAAGTGCAAGCTGCCCGAAACGGCTACCGTGCCCTATTCGCCTATTGTCGGTGTGCCTACGTGTATTGCCGCACAATATGGTCTCGGATATGGTGCAGGGTTTGGCTTTGGGGGGAGCGGCGGATTTTGGGGATAATGCTATTATTCGCCGATAGGTGAAATGTTCTTTGACTTACTGATAAGAGGCTTCCCAATCCGAAAGCCAGCGCCAATGAAATCCTTTCAATGTGCGAGTTGGTTTTCGAATGCATTCATATATTCCTCCGATGTGAAATCCGTGTAATTGATGGGCTTCGGATGCTGTTTTATATTTTGCAACCAATATTCCATTTTTAATCTGGACAATTGGCTTTCTGTTTTTCTTGTTGGGTATTCTTCGTGCTTTTGCTGCACACTCTCTTGTGACAGGGTTAAGCATGTTCATTGAACGAGTACACCAACGAAGATTACGTGCCACATTGTTCGTCCGGTTCCCATCTATATGGTCTACATATGCATAGTTATTAGGATTGGGGATGAACGCTTTAGCAACAAGCCTATGGACTAATTCAGTCTTATCTACTCCGTGTAGGGATGTAAGTCTAACTCTCAAATATCCTCCCCGATTTGGGCGAGGAGTTAATATGCGAGGTTTAGTCGTCCAACTATTGTTATTACCTCCGCTCACGCGATGGGATAGCGATGAAACCCTACCATAATCAGATACCGCGAAATAGCCGAGCGTACCATCAATAATACGCCATTCTTCTCCTTCGAGAGCAACACTCTCTATGAATTCCCGATTTGTCATTGCCAAACAATTTAGTGGTGCCAAACGAGAAAAAGAGGGAAGGACGTTTGGCAAGCCCTTATCAGTTGGTCATGACTCCAACCTATCCCGATGTAAAATTAGTTATAATAACTTAAAATACAAAAATATGGCAGTATTCCCATTTCAGTATGTTAACCGCAGAGGCATACCGGTACTAAAAACTACAGGCGTGACAGTGGAGACCACAGGGGTTGTGTTTTCCTTTCCCAACCACGCATTTGCAAATTCGTGGTACCGGGGACTCGTGCTGGTTGAGTTGGTACAGGAAATCCCTGCCGGCACAACGGGAACACTTCCCGTGCTGTTTGAAACCAACGGGCAAAATAAGAATCTGACGACGTACAACGGAGCAAATGTTACAGTATCGGATATTCCGGGGTCAGGGGTATACCAGATATGGTATGACAAGCAGACCGATACTTTGCAATTGATGACCGGTGCCGTCTGAATTAAAAAAAACAATTAACCGAAAGACGGGGAGGAGGGCTCCTTCTCCCCTATCTTTCACAAATCATTAACCAAGATGTTTCAGAACTTGAGAAAAGGCTCCTTAGTCTACGTTTTCGACAACAGGGAACAGCCTAAGTTTTATACAGCCAACGTAAAAGACGTATCGGCACCGTATTTCCCGCCCCAAAAGCCCGGGCAATTCTCGCCGATGCCGCAATTCATCAACATCTCGATAGAGGGCAACGAGCCCTGGGGCGTCCCTATGCAAGCGGACATCGTTTCAAAAGACGGACTTACCGTAGCGACGACACGGGAAGTGTTGAAGCCGACCATCATGGAGGCACAGCAGGCAAGCCGTGACATCGTGGAATCATTCGACAGGCACAAAGCCAACCTGAAGGTCTACGACGAGATCCTGATGCAGCTCGACCCCGAAGCTGCGCGTTCAAAGGAGCTCGAAGCCGAAAACAGGGAGTTGCGGAAGATGCTCGCTGACATGAACGAACGGCTGAGCCAGATACCGACGGCGGAAGAACTGAGGAGCCTTGTCAAGTCTGAACCACCTGCAAAAACAAAGTAACTATGGGTTGGAGAATCATAGGTGAAGGCCGTGGCGGCTTCGGCGGCCACGAAGAGGAGATGGAGCGGGAGCTCCGACGCGCCTACGAAGAAGGCTTTGAAGAAGGCCGGCGTGAAGGCCGTGGCGGATACGGTGAGCGTGGCAGCTACGGACAAGGTGGCGGCTACGGCGAACGTGGCGAGTATGACCGCGGCGGGTATGAGTATGACGACGCCTACGGCGAACGCCGTGGCGTAAGGGGTACAGGCCCCTATTCGCGGTATCGCAGGCGGTAAACCGGAGGGAGGGGGCCGCAGTGCCCTCTCCTATTTTTAAATCGAAAAATATGGACAGGTTAGATACACATGAAAACTTCCCGGCAGGGTTCCGGGAATATCTCGAAAATTACGGTTGGCACTTTTCAAAGAAGATGTGCGAATTCGCCGTATCCCGCATGAAGGACAGGAACGGCAAGAAGATCGAGCCCTATTCTAAGGATAAGGTGGATGCGCTGCTCAAGCAGTACGGCATCGAACTCAAAAAGGACAAGGGCTATGACTGCGTGTACGTCTGCAACATGGCATTGGCGGACTATTTCGGGTCGTCGATACCCAATCCACAATACCTGGCGATGTTCATACGTGACTATATCAATGACGAGGACGGCTACGACGGCTTGCCATTTACACGTTACTATGCCGATACCATCGGCTCGGGAACACCCATCCTGTGGGAAGAGATGATGTAGCCATGGAAGAATATCCCCAGATCAGCGAATTCACAAACGACAACGACGAAATCGATGAAAAATATCGCAACGCTCGTCCGTAACCTGCCTGCCGACAAGTACCAGGAACTTGCCGGGGCGGTGAACGACGTATTCGAGAACAAGCGCTTCAACCGGGCACAACGCAGAAGGCTGGCGCGAAACTGGCGCAAGTACGGAAAAAGGGAGGAAAAATGAAGATTCGGGACTTGAGTATTCACAAGTATGGTTGGACGTTACGCATATATTATGCCGTGACGTGCTACTATACGGGCGAAATACTCAAGTCCCTTACCGACATCGGATGCCCTGATACGGTTCTTCATCGCGTACAGGGGAATATGGTGAAGTGCGAAATGGATACGGGATTCACCTACTCCAACAAGGAGCATCGGCAAAGTGTCATCGTAATAGGGATGCACTCCTCGCCGTGGGAATTTCTCAACAGCTTTGAGCACGAACTGCGGCACCTCGTAGATGATGTAGCCCTTACCCTCGGCCTGCCGATGGCCGGGGAAGAGGTAGCATACCTTACCGGCGAAATAAACCAGGCGCTATGGGAAGATGTGCACCAATTCACCTGTTGTAAATGTAATGGACATGGAAAAAGATGACACCCAATACTGGATGGCGATGCTCGAAGTGAGCGAATGCTGCGCACCCATATTCGCTGCCGTCGTATGCGAATTGATGAATACGATGTAGTTATATTTCCGGGATTAAATCAACGGCTTCACGCTTCTTTTCGTCAATGATTTTTGCGTATATCTGAGTTGTTTGGATATTAGTATGACCGAGCAACTTAGATACAGTGTATATATCTGTCTTATAAGTTATTAGCAATGTTGCAAAAGTGTGACGAGATACATGATAAGTCACATGTTTTTTTATGCCCGCTTTTTTAGCCCATTTATCTAAATATTTCTCAATCACCCATACCATTGGGAGAGAAAATATAATCCCGGTCTCACATTCTGTTTGAGGCAACTGATTTAAGGCATTTGCAGAAAGGGGCACCCAAATTGGCGCGCCTGTTTTTTGCTGTATTACGCGCACTTGCCTTTTATCGTCATCTATCCATTCAATATCTTCCCATCTTAATTTCTGAATGTCCGACAAGCGCAACCCACAAAAGCAACTGAATAGGAATGCCCTTTTAACCATATCATATTCGCAGGGCGTGTTAATCAACTTTTTGATTTCCTCCATCACAAGAAACGTACGGGGTTTATTTTCGGCTTCTGGGCGATCTTCTGTTGATATGAAATCAGCAGGATTTTTTTCGATAATCCCCTCTTTAACAGCCCTATTCAAAGCTGTAGATAATACTTGAAAATACAGCGCCTTGGTTGCGCCAGTTAATAACTTTCCTCCACGCCCTCGAACTTTGTTAAGGTATTCAATATATCCCTGCAAATATTGCTTGTCAACCTGTTTGAATGTAATTTTGTTGCCAGAGTATGCCACCAGATAATTTATTGAATTCTTGATGCTCTGAGCATACATCCTCCCTCCCTTTTCCAGGTATCGTGCCGATTCGGATTGCAGATAATCAATAAAACGTAACTTAACCTGCGCCTTTGAATTAGAAAAACCATGAGAGCGATTCTGCATTTCAACGATTTTTTCAGATTTTATAGCATTCGCCAAGCTAAGCGTCTCTTTATTTTTTATCCTATCAGCATTCGAGTGTTCTGGGATAAGATATAAATGTAAAAAATCATAAACACGATGGCCAGACTGGTAAATGTCAAGATATAAAGAAATATTCCCATTCTTTAATAGTTTGCGTCTTAATTTGACTGGCTCTTTAATCTTTGCAGTAGTCATGGGTAATGAGTTTACCGCGAAGATAGTAATAATTTGAATTTAGAGTAACAAACGAGTAACAAATTGACGACAAGTAACAACAATATGACGATAGAGAATACACTAAAAATCACATTGTCAAAAATAAGTAAAGCCCCATAAAACAGGGGCTTTACTTGTCATTTGTTAATTAGTATTTGTCGTGAGTTTGCTGCATTGATTTACGAGCCGAAGTTGTCGTAGAGGATATTCTCCGACGGCACTCCGAGGTCGTCCAGCATCTTGACCACCGACGCGATCATCATCGGGGGGCCGCACATGAGGTAGATGCAGTCCTCGGGCGCCTGGTGGTTCTTGAGGTAATTCTCATAGAGCACGTTATGCACGAAGCCCGGGGTGTATTTCACGCCCGCGGCATCCGCCTCGGGATCGGGACGGTCGAGCGCCAGGTTGAACTTGAAATTGGGGAACTCCTTTTCGATGGCATGGAACTCGTCCACATAGGGAGCCTCCTTCAGCGCACGGGCACCGTACCAGAACGACACGGGGCGCTTGGTCTTTTCGGTCTTGAACAGATGCATCAGGTGGCTGCGCATCGGGGCCATACCGGCACCGCCGCCGATGAAGATCAGCTCCTGCGTGTCGGGCAGGTTGTCCGGCAGGAAGAACTCGCCGTAGGGGCCCGAGATCGTCACCTTGTCGCCCGGCTTGCGGGAGAAGATGTACGACGAGCAGATACCCGGGTTCACCTTCATGAACCCGCCCGTAGCCTTGTCGAACGGCGGCGTGGCGATACGGATGTTGAGCATGATGATATTGCCCTCGGCCGGGTGGTTGGCCATCGAGTAGGCACGGAACGTAGCTTCGGGGTTGGTCGTAACCAGATCCCACATCTTGAACTTGTCCCAGTCGGCACGGTAGGCCTCGTCGACGTCCATGTCCGAGAACTTGATGGCATCGTATTTCGGGATGTCGATCTGGATGTAGCCGCCGCTGCGGAACTTGAGGTTCTCGCCTTCGGGCAGCTTGACGACGAACTCCTTGAGGAAGGTCGAGATATTGCGGTTCGAGACCACGGTGCACTCCCACTTCTTGACGCCGAGCACGGCTTCGGGAACCTGTATCTTGAGGTTCTCCTTCACCTTGACCTGACATCCCAGGCGCCAGTGCTCCTTGGCCATCTTGCGCGTGATGAAACCGGTCTCGGTGGGCAGGATGTCGCCGCCGCCCTCGATCACCTGGCATTTGCACATGCCGCACGAACCGCCGCCGCCGCAGGCCGAAGGCAGGAAGACCTTGTTGTTGGCCAGCGTTGCGAGCAGCGTCGAGCCGCTTTCGGTCGTGATGACCTTCTCGCCGCCGTTGATGTCGATCGTAACTTCACCCGACGAGGTCAGTTTGGCCTTTGCAAAGAGAAGCAGCCCTACCAACAGGAGGGTTACCGCCAGAAAGGCAATGATTGCAACTATAATAGTCAATTCCATTTTTTCCGAATCTCTTTTAAGGTTAGAACTGAATACCCGAGAAGATCATGAAGGCGATACCCATCAGGCCGGTGATGATAAACGCGATACCGGGGCCCTTGAGCGCCGCGGGAATCTGCGAGTAGGTCGTCTTCTCGCGGATGGCGGCCATCATGACGATGGCGAGCCACCAGCCCAGGCCGGAACCCAGGCCGTAGACGATCGACTGCCAGAGCGACGTCAGCTCCAGCGCATCGACCTTCTGCTGCATGAAAAGCGAGCCGCCCATGATGGCGCAGTTCACGGCGATCAGCGGCAGGAAGATACCCAGCTGGCTGTAAAGCGTCGGCGAGAACTTCTCGACGGCCATCTCCACCAGCTGCACGAAAGCGGCGATGGTGGCGATGAAAACGATGAACGTCAGGAAGTCCAGGTTCACATCGGGCAGCCCGGCCCACGAAAGGGCACCTGCCTTGAGTACGAATTCATACAGGAGGTAGTTCAGCGGCACGGTCATCACCATCACGAACGTAACGGCGGCGCCGAGGCCGAGGGCCGTTTTTACGCTCTTCGAAACGGCGATGTAGGAACACATGCCGAAGAAGAACGCGAAGACCATGTTGTCGATAAAGATCGACCGGATAAAGATATTCAATGATTCCATACGTTACCCTCCTATTTTTCCTGTAAATCCTTATTGCGCGAACGGTGCACCCAGATGATGCAGCCCACGATGATCAGCGCCATCGGCGGGAAGAGCATCAGCCCGTTGTTGTAGTACCAGCCGCCCTCGGCCGCATACCAGCTCTCGGGAACGATACGGAAACCCATCAGGGTGCCCGAGCCGAAAAGCTCGCGGAAGAAAGCCACGATCACCAGGATCAGGCCGTACCCCAGGCCGTTGCCGATACCGTCGAGCAGCGACGCCCACGGTTTGTTGGCCAGTGCAAAAGCCTCGATACGTCCCATGACGATACAGTTGGTGATGATAAGGCCGACATAGACCGACAACTGCTTCGACACCTCGTAGACATAGGCTTTGAGCACCTGGTCGACCAGGATTACCAGCGCGGCGATGACCACCAGCTGCACGATGATGCGGATGCGCGAAGGCACGCCGTTGCGCAGCAGCGACATCACCAGGTTCGAGAAACCCGTCACGACCGTCACGGAGAGGGCCATGACGATGGCGGGCTTGAGCTGCACGGTGACGGCCAGCGCCGAACAGATACCCAGGATCTGCACGATGACCGGGTTGTTCGCGGAGAACGGCCCCGTCAGGAACTTCATATTCTTAGCCGAAAACAAAGGCTCTTTTTCTTGCTTACTCATTGTTTTCTACGTTTTCTTGGTTAGACTCTTCCCGCACGGGGGCAAATACGATCGCCTCGATTGCGGCCTTGCGCTTGGCTTCGAGCAACGGCAGGTAGTGGTGCAGGCTGTTGTAAAGCATCGCCGTCACGCCGTCCGAAGTCTTCGTACCGCCCGAAATGGCGTCCACTTCGTGCTCGGGATCCTGTGCGCCGCCCTTACGCAGCTTCACGGAAACGAACTCGTCGCCCTTGAAGATTTTCTTGCCGACGAACAGCGCCTGGTATTTCGGCGTGGCGATCTCGGCACCCAGGCCCGGGGTCTCGCCCTTGTGGGCCATGATGATACCGGCCATCGTGTCCATATCCTTTTCGAGCGCCACATAGCCCCAGACCGGGCCCCAGAGACCGGTACCCGTAACCGGGATCACCACACGGCCGTCCTTGGCCTCGAACACGGGGAATTTGCCGTCGTCGAAAGCGCCCTGCAAGTCCTTGAGCAGTTCGAATACGTCCTGTCCCTCGACCTTCTCGCCCCGGGCGTCGACGACGTAGGCGTCAATGAAGGTATCGTAATCCTGATCCTGCGCCGAGAGCGACGAGAGGATCGAGGATTTCTTTTCGTTCAGCTCGTTGGCATACTGGCGCTTCTGGAGCGAGAGTGCCGCCACGGCGAGCAGCGTCGCCACGATCACGACCATCACGGTCGAATACATTATAATATATGCGTTGCCGTTCTTGTCGCTCAGCATCCCCTTCTTCTTCGCGTCCTCGATCTCGACGAACGCCGAAGCGGGAGCCGCGCAAACGGGGCATGTTTCGGGAGCGGCCTTCCCTTCGTGGATATAGCCGCAGACTGTGCATTTGAATTTTTTCGTTGCCATATATCTCCCCTATTTCGCCAGTTTAACACGTTTCTTTCTGCGCGAGATGTTCGCCTCGACCACGTAGTAGTCCACCAGCGGAGCCAGCGCATTCATAAAGAGGATCGACAGCATCATGCCCTCGGGATAGGCCGGGTTGACCACGCGGATCAGCACTGCCAGCGCACCGGTCAGCAGCCCCACGATATACTTGCCCGTATTGGTCTGGGCCGAGGTCACGGGGTCGGTGGCCATGAAGACGGCACCGAATGCGAAACCGCCGATGATCAGGTGGTACCATGCCGGATAGGTCGTCGTGCCGATCGCCTGGAAGAAATAGCCCATCGCCAGCCCGCCGACGAATACCGAAACCATCGTGCGCCACGAAGCGACGCCCGTGAACAGGAGGATCGCGGCGCCCAGGAGGATCGCCAGCGTCGAGGTCTCGCCGATACACCCCGGAATGAAACCGAGGAAGGCATCCATGGCCGAGTAGCCCATCTGGCCCGTGGTGCTCAGGTTTTCGAGTGCCGTGGCGCCCGAGAAGCCGTCCACCACGCCCTCGCCCGAGGAGAGCCCTGCAATCCACACCGTAGCGCCCGACATCGAGGGCGTATAGGCGAAGAACGCGAAGGCGCGGGCAAGCAGCGCGGGGTTGAAGACGTTCATACCCGTACCGCCGAACACCTCCTTGCCGAAGATGACCGAGAAGGCCGTGGCCAGCGCCACCATCCACAGCGGGATGTCCACCGGCATGATCATCGGGATCAGCAGACCCGTCACGAGGAAACCTTCGTTGACCTCGTGGCCGCGGGCCTGTGCGAAGGCGAACTCGATGCCCAGGCCGACGACGTACGAAACGACGATGATGGGCAGCACCTTGAGGAACCCGAACCAGAGAGAAGCCCAGAATTCGGGCTGCACGCCCTGCGAGAGGAAATGCAGGTAACCCGTGTTATAGAACCCGAACAGGAGCGCCGGCATCAGGGCGACGACCACCATGATCATCGTACGCTTCATATCGTTGCAGTCGCGTATGTGCGCGCCCTTCTGCGTCGTGGTGTTCGGTACGAACAGGAATGTCTCGAACGCATCGAACGTCGACTCCAGGAAGCCCAGCTTGCCACCCTTGGTGAACGTGGGCTTGATCTTATCTACCAAATTGCGTAATGCGCTCATCGTTATGCCTCCTTAATCATTAAGTTAATACCGTCGCGGATGATCTGCTGTATCTCGATCTTCGAGGGGTCTACGAATTCGCACAGGGCGAAATCCTCCTCCACGACCTCGTAGATGCCGAGGTTCTCCATCTTGTCGATGTCGCCGGCAAGGCAGGCCTTCAGCAGGTACATCGGGTAAATGTCCATCGGCAGGTACTGCTCGTAGAGCCCCGTCACGACGAACGGGCGCTCGCCGCCGTTCATGTTGGTGTCGAGGTCGTAGGCCTTCTTCGGGCAGAGCCACGAGAAATAGGAGCGCGATACGGAGAACTTGTTGAAACGGGGCATCGCCCAGCCCAGCAGCTCGTACTTGTCGCCCTCGGGGATCACCGTAAGCTGATTGGCATAGAAACCGAGGAAGCCGTCGGCCGGAGTCTTCGTGCCGGTGAGCACGTTGCCCGAGATGATGCGTACATGGTCGCCCTCCTTTTGGGGTTTCACGTTGCCCCGGAGGATTGAATCGACCCTGGCGCCCGCGACGACGCGGCAGTACTGCGGTTTTTCGATCTCAGAGCCGGCTACGGCGATGATCTTCGTCATGTCGACGCGGCCTTCGTTGAACAGGCGGCCGATGATGGCCAGATCCTGGATATTGACCGTCCACACGACGTCGCCCTTGTTCACGGGGTCGATGTGGTGGATCTGGATGCCGACGTTGCCCGCGGGATGCTTGCCCGCGAAGGTGTGCAGCTCGGCACCCTTGAGCATGGGCATCTGCCCCTCGGCCTTGGCACGCACCGAAAGGTGCACTTTGCCCGGCGTGAGGCGGCGCATCACCTCGATGCCGGCCTGGAGGTTCTTCTGCTCGTTGCGGAGCACGAAGTTGTAATCCGGGGCCAGCGGCGCGGAGTCGAAGGCGGAAACGAAAACGGCCTTCGGCGTGTCGTTCGGGTCGGCGATGATGCCATAGGGCCGCTGCACGATCATCGGCCAAAGGCCCGAACGGAGCAGCAGTTCGACAATCTCCTCGCGGGACGCTTTCTGGAGGTCGGGCTTGGCGAACTCCTCGTAGCTCTGCGTGGCATCCGGCGTTACGGTTACAGAGAGCACCTTGCGCTTCTCCCCGCGGTTGACGGCAGCAACCGTCCCGCTGACAGGCGACGTGAAGAGGACACGCTCGCTGTACTTGTTGAAGAACAGCGGCGTACCGGCTTTCACAGGGTCGCCTACCTTAACCAGCAACTTGGGAGTCACGCCTTCGAAATCGAGCGGCGAGAGGGCATACTCCGAAGCCTGCGGCGCGTCGGCCAGAGACTCCTGGGCCTTTCCCCGGAGATTGATGTCGAGACCCTTGCGTAGTGTAATGATTTTCGACATGGTTAAAGATTTTGATTGTTATGTTTGGATATTTTTGGGTTAAATTTCGGGCCGGCTTTTGTTGTTAGCCTGCTAACAGCATAATTCGCGTGCGAAAGTACGAATTTTTTCCGAAAAATCCGTATGCATTATCTATTATTTTTTAATTTACTTAAAATTTGTACTTTTGTCGCAATGACCTCCCAATTCGTCAACATACACACCCACCGCCCGACAGGCCGGGGCATCGAGCTCCGCACCGCCGGCATCCACCCGTGGGATGCAGACAAAGAGAACATCGCCGCACTCGGCACGCTCCCGGCGGACGTACAGGCCATCGGCGAGACGGGGCTCGACTATGCCCGCGGCGCCGGGCGCCAGCAGCAACTGGCCGCCTTCCGCGCCCAGCTGGCACTGGCGCGCGACCGGCAACTGCCCGTAGTGCTGCACTGCGTCAGGGCCTTCGAGCCCGTCATGCTGGAACTGGCCGCCCGCGAGCCCCGTGCCGTCATATTCCACGGGTTCATCGGCTCGCCCGAGCAGGCACGCCGCGCACTGGAGAAAGGCTACTACCTCTCGTTCGGCGTGCGGACGTTCTCGTCGCCCAAGACCCTGGAAGCGCTGCGCGAAACGCCCCCCGGGCAGCTCTTCCTCGAAACCGACGACAGCGACACCGGCATCGAGGAGGTCTACGCGCACGCGGCAGCGGTGAGAGGCACCACCGTCGAAGCCCTGAAACGGGCGACGACCGAAAATTACGAACGGATATTCGCCCCGCAAAATGGATAACTGGCTTGAACGCACCGAGCTGCTGCTCGGCAAGGAAAAACTCGACCTGCTCCGGCAGGCGCACGTGCTCGTCGTGGGACTGGGCGGCGTAGGCGCCTATGCCGCCGAAATGATCGCCCGGGCGGGCGTGGGACACATGACCATCGCCGACGCCGACACCGTGGCGCCGAGCAACATCAACCGCCAGCTGGTGGCCCTGCATTCGACCGTAGGCCGGCAGAAGGCCGAGGTGCTCGCCGACCGGCTGCGGGACATCAACCCCGCGATCGGGCTGACCGTCGTCAACCGCTACATCCGGGACGAGGAGACCTACACGCTGCTCGACGCCGCCGCATACGATTTCGTAGTGGACGCCATCGACACCCTCTCGCCCAAGCTGGCGCTGATAAAGGGTGCCCTCGACCGTTCGCTGCCGCTGGTCAGCTCGATGGGCGCCGGTGCCAAGACCGACCCCACGAAGATGGAGATCGCCGACATCTCGAAGACCCACCACTGCCCCCTGGCGCACATGCTCCGCAAGCGGCTGCACAAACTGGGCGTCCGCAGCGGCTTCAAGGCGGTATTCTCGCCCGAGGCCATGCGCGAGGGGGCGATGATCCTCTGCGACGAACAGAACAAGAAGTCGAACGTCGGCACGATCTCCTATATCCCGGCGTTGTTCGGCATCGGCTGCGCCTCGGTAGCGATCCGCACGCTGATCGGAGAAATGGACTGACAACGAAACCATAAAACACATACGCCAATGAAACCGAACATCGTATTTCTGGACGAGTACACCCTCGGGGGTGCCGACCTGACCCGCCTGCACGAGCTGGGCCGGTACACGGGTTACAGCACGACCGCGCCGGACGAGGTCGCGGATCGCTGCCGCGATGCCGAAATCGTCATCACCAACAAAGTCGTGATGCGCCGCGAGACGCTCGCCGCACTCCCCGGGCTGCGCCTGATCTGCATAGCCGCCACGGGCATGAACAACATCGACCTCGACGCCGCGGCCGAGCTGGGCATCGCCGTCAGGAACGCCGCAGGCTACTCGACGCACTCCGTAGCCGAAACCACCCTCGGGGCGGCCATCGCCCTGCGGCGGCACATCGTCTACTACGACCGCTATGTCAAGAGCGGCGCTTACTCGGCCGCCGGGCAGCAGTTCCACTTCGCCAAACCCACGCACCAGCTCTACGGCTCGAAGTGGGGCATCGTGGGGCTCGGCGCCATCGGGCACGAAGTGGCGCGGCTCGCCGCGGCCTTCGGCTGCGAGGTACGCTACACCTCGACCTCGGGCGCCGTGCGCGAAGAGCCCTACCCCGCCGTGTCGCTTCCCGAACTGCTGGGCTGGGCGGACACGGTCTCGGTGCACGCGCCGCTGAACGACCACACGCGGGGGCTGATCGGCGCCCCGGAGCTGGCCGTGATGAAGCAATCGGCCATCCTCGTGAACGTCGCCCGCGGCGGGATCGTCGACGAGGCGGCACTGGCCGAAGCCCTCGACCGGGGATCGGTCGCAGGCGCCGCGCTCGACGTATTCTCGCGCGAGCCGCTGGCCGCAGACAACCCGCTGCTGGGCATCCGCGAACCCGACCGGCTGCTGCTCTCGCCCCACAACGCATGGTCGCCGCGCGAAGCCGTCGACGTGCTGGTAGGCTGCATCGCGGAGAATATCGAAGAATTCTGCAAGGCCCGATAGCCATGGAAGGAATGGAAACGGCAAGCCCCGGCGCCGCAACGACCGCCCCGACGCCGGACGAACGCCGGCAGCGGGTTTTCGGCTGGCTCGACGCCCGCGGCATCGCCTACACGTGGTACGAACACCCCGAGGCACCGACCATCGAGGCCGCACGCCGCTACTGGCGCGACGACGGGTCGAAGCACTGCAAGAACCTCTTTTTCCGCAACCACAAAGGCAACCGCCACTACCTCGTATGTTTCGACTGCGAACGGAACCTGGCCATCCACGACCTGGAACACCGCCTGAGGCAGGGCAAACTGTCGTTCGCTTCGGAGCAGCGCATGGAGCACTGGCTGGGACTGCGTCCCGGTTCGGTGTCGCCCTTCGGGCTGATCAACGACCCGGCCAGGCACGTGCACCTGTTCCTCGACGCCAGCCTGCAACGGCTGCCGGCCTACTCGTTCCACCCTAACGACAACCGGGCGACGGTGGTGATCTCCCGTGAGGAATTCCTGCGTTACCTGGCGGCCGTAGGCAACACCTACGAATTCATCGAGCTCTACTGACCCGCCCATGCGGTATATCGAAACCAAAACGATCCTCTCGAAGCTGCGGACGGCCGATCGGTGGTTCGGCATCGCCTACAACATGAACCTCTACCGGGGATGCCAGCACGGGTGCATCTACTGCGACACGCGCAGCGACTGCTACGGGATCGGGGACATTGCGCAGATAGCCGTGAAGCGCAACGCACTGGAATTGCTACCCGCCGAGCTGCGTGCCCGGCGGAAAAAACGCGCCACGATCGGCACGGGGTCGATGAACGACCCTTACATGCCCGTCGAACGTGAGCTGCGGCTGACCCGCCGGGCACTGGGCATGATCGCCGACGAGCGCTTCCCGGTGCATGTCATCACCAAGAGCTCCCTGGCCGAGCGCGACGCCGACATCCTGCAGGAAATTTCCGCCACCTACGCGGCGGTGAGTTTCACCGTGACCTGTGCCGACGACGCGCTCAGCGTCCGCACGGAACCCGGCGCCCCGGCCTCTTCGGAGCGGTTCCGCGCAATGGCGGCACTGGCTGCCAAGGGCATCTATACGGGTGTCACGATGATGCCGCTGCTGCCGCTGATCAACGACACGCGGGAAAATGTCGAAGCCATCGTCCGCCAGGCCAAGGACGCGGGGGCGTCGTATATCCTCCCGATGTTCGGCGTGACGCTCCGCAGCGGGTCGAGGGAGCATTTCCATGCCGCCCTGGAGCGCGGGTTCCCCGGGCTGAAAGCACGTTACGAAGCCTGTTTCGGCAACCGCTACGAATGCTTCAGCCCCAGTTACCGGAAGTTGGACGACACGTTCCGGAACCTGTGCGCGAAACTGGGGCTCGAAACCCGGATGCGGTTCTACGCCCCCACCCTGCCCGAACAGGGGTCGCTGTTCTGAACAGCCGTTCCGTTCCCGCAGGGCCGTACTTTGGGAAAATTATCCGGGGCAGGACATCCCATCTCCATATGGGAGACGCCGGGATGCGGTCACACTGTACGCTCCTGCATCCGGGTATTGAGCGGAGCGGGTTTCCGCACTACCGGAACTTCCCTTTCAGCCGGTATACGCCGACATGCGTCGTCTTCTTATCGTGGCGCCAGACGGAGATGACCGAATCGAACGAAAGATACTGACAGGGGCCGATTTTCGCCCAAAATTTACCGTCGCTGCAGAAAAAGGCGACCGGCATCTTCCGCTCCCCGTTTCCCTCCAGCAGGTAGATATACTCGTCCGAAAATTCAGCCTTGCGGGCAAAACGCTCGATATCCCCGCCGATACGCATCTTCCGGACAGGTTCACAGCAATAGCCGAGCAGCTCGGCAGCCTTGTCGCTCGACAGGTAGGTTTGCCAAGACAGCAGCGGTTCCGCGTCGATTCCCGCCCTGCCGAAAAGGTACTGCAGGGCATAGGACATCCCGCACTGTTTGGCCGGGAGAATGTCCATGCCGTCGGTAATCGTGCGGATGTCCTTCAGCGAATCCACCGCATGCCGAACCAGCTCGTCCGATGCGTCGAGGGGCAGGTGTGCAAGGGCGACGACTTGCAGCCACGCATTGTCCGCAGCGACGAAAGTAACCGTATCCGCTTCTTTGCGCACGACCTGCGGGTCACTCTGGAAGCGCAGTTGCGAGACCGGGCCCCCGGCGTCGCAGACAGTGACGTCGAAAAGGAACGTCCGGTACTGCACGGTATCGCCCGGGTGGAGAAATTCCGAGATGCTGCGATGCATGGGCAGACGGCGGAAGTCGAATTTTTCGTTGGTGTAGTTCATTACGCCGCTCTGCCGCTCAACGGCCTCGGAGAGTTCCCAGGCCGGCATCGGAATCTGGGCTGCGGCGAAAGTTGCGGCGAAACCGGCCGCAAGTGCGATAAACAGATGTTTCATGTGTTTCATGGCTGCTCGTTTAAAAGTTTTTCGATAATTTCAGCCGCTTCATCCAGCCGTTCGGGCGTATACCCCACTTCGTGATAACGCACCCTGGTGTCGGGCCCGATTATTACCAGTTGCGGAATACGCTCGTCGCCAAGCAGCTGCGAAATCTTTTCATAGGGGTCGAGCCCGACGGGGAAGACCACGCCCTGCTTGCGCAGCTGGGCAACCTTCTCCGCAACCCGCTCGCGGGGTTCGCCCTTTGCGATGGCAATCATCGTGAATTTGCGGCCCTCGAAACGCCGGAGTATCTTCTCCGGCATCTCGTTGAGCTCGCGCAGGCAGGGTTTGCACCAGGTAGCCCAAAAGGACAAAAGCACTACGTCGCCCCGGCATTTCGAGATTTTGACCTCCCGGCCGTCGAGCATCTCGACCGTAATGGCAGGAACTTTGGCGCCCGTCCGGAAGCCGGACTGCGCAAAGAGCGGAAACACAAGGAAAACGAAGGCAGACAAAAGGACGGAGAGTCGTTTCATGGGAACGTGTTTTTGGTTGTCAGAAGCAAAGATAACGATTTTTCCCAAAACTACTAATTTTTTAGTAGAAAAGAATCCGATCTCCGCAAACACTGTCCCGAAAATCCCTTCACAACATCCGGGGCTCCTGTTATTTCCCCCGACGCGGGGGATAATTTTTCAAACCGTGATGCCGGCAAAGAGCCGGAATTTTCATTATCTTTGTTCGAGACAACCCTTAACAACCCGATATGAAAAAATTCACACTCACCCTGCTCCTGCTGCTCGCCGGCATCCCGGCGCTCTTTGCCCAGCAGACCGTCCGGAACGACATTTTCACCTACCTCAAACACGAAGGCTATGCCCCGGCCCTGGACAAGGACTCGGACATCGAGTTCAAAATCCAGGGAATCCTCTACAACATTATCGTAAAACAGATCGAAAACGAGGATTATGCCTATGTGGAAGTGCTGGCGAACTTCGGCACCGTCACCCCCTACGACAAGCTGATGGAGATCGCCAACGACATAAACCAGAACAAGTTCGTCTGCAAATGTTCGGTCTCCCGAAACGAGAACAGGAACGTCTTTACGCTGGCCATGGAATTCGTCACCAACAGCCAGGCAAATACCGAATACCAGATGTCGCACGCCCTGCGTCTCCTTCCGGCATGGGTTAAGGAATTCAACGACAGGGTCGACGAATAATAGCTCCCAACGCACCGGCACGCGAGCCATTCTCGGAGGAAATAAAAAATCCCGCTCAGTTGAGAGGCAGGGTTTTTAAGTATAATTGATTAAATATCAGCAACGAGTTTTGCCGACAGACCGGAATCCTACATAACAGACCGCATGGACGACGGTTAATACTGTAAAAATGTCAAGAGCAAAAGTACAATGAATTTTCGTATATTTTGCTGATTTATAGCAATTATATTTCAAAGAGGTATAGACAGCATATTTTGGATGCTCTGCCCCTCCTTATCAGACGACATGAGGCCCATCTGCATAGCAGACGGGCCTCATTCTTTGGGAAAAGTTCTTTCAGGAATATCGATGGCTGACTGGTTTGATGTGAACTTCCACCCGCTTGTCGTCGATGATTCGGCGCACGGCTTTGTAGATGGGCATGGACTCGATTCCAGCGATTTTGAGCGCCTCGATCAAGATCGTATTCTCAACAAGCAATAAGTAATCCGCCTCTTTCAATTCAACATACTTGTCACTCCGGGACTTGATTTTTACCATTGCAATAAGAAGAGAGGGCGGCATGCCCTGCTCTGCACATACTACTTTAGCCCCGGATTCTTCGGTTGAATATAAAGATAGCCATCCGTCTCCATGTTTCGCACCAGTGCCTGTGCCTGTTTGCGGAAGGTTGCGAGCACCTGTTCCTTGTCGGCGATGTCCGGCCTGTTCTCCAACACCCCTACGATCCCTTCGATGGTTCGGCTGTTGAAGCTCTTTCCGTCCTTGGGATCGAAAAAAATCTTCTTGTTGCCGAATGTCACGGTCACCTGATAGATCGTCTTAGGCACGATGATCGTCTCGATGACCACTTTAAACAAAACCGGAGTCGCTGCGACCACCACATAACCGTGCTGTTTGTGCATGGGTTTGAGGTCTACTGCGTACAAAATGTTGGGCAGAACAGTCCCCTTCAAATCTTCCGAAAGAACGCATATCTGTTTCCCGAATCTCGAGTCTTCACGAACTCCTCTCAACTGACGTGTTTTGGAATGCCGCGAGACGAAGCCGATCAGCTCTCCCGTGGATTCCGATTTCGCAAATTTGAGTTGCGAATGTTCCAATGTCATATACCTATATCATAATGCAATCTTTTTTCTTTCAATTAACAATCTCCTTTCAGTCATTTTTTGTGTAAAATCCTGCGAATATACTGTGAAAAACGATGCGAAACAACTTATCAATCAGTTATTTTACAAGGGTTTAAGTGTAGTATAGACAACAAAAATGCACAGGACTAATACAGCCTTTCCTCTTCGGAAAAATGGCTGAACCGCTCGTCTGTCAGTGAAATATCATACGGAGCCCGACACTTCCAATATCGATAGATTGTCGGTGCGTCGGTAGAACAGCGAAAAACTTCACGAGAACCCCGGTATTGGTTCCCCTGCTCGGTTTGCCGGTTCATCCAGCGCGCTGAATTTTCTATACCGGGATTCGGGCCGATGTACAGATTCATCTTCTCATATCCCATTACGAAAATGTTGTGCAACATGACATCGGGACCGACATCGTACTGCTTGGCAAAAATTGCGAAATCGTAAATATCGGTGTAGAGCAGTGATCCCCCGAAATGGATCGGCGCGTCGTGTTGCAACCGCGCGAAAGCGTCTCGGATTTTTTCCCGCTTGCGAATCTCCTGCAATCGGGCATCGGTTACGGGTTTCACCGTCGTGTAAACTGTCCGGAATCCATTCCTTGTAGAATCGACCACGAAGACATGATCGACAACCCCGATGTTCTTCATATAGCTGTTGTCCATCGGATCGACGTCAGACCCGGAGCAATCCCTGATAAGGCCAATTATAAGGATAAGACCGATGAAGAGCCACGGGAGCAGTTTGGCCAGAATAAGCAGCCGGATGCGCGACTCGTTCTGCTTGTGAAATGTTTGGTTGTTCATGGCGGATTATTTTTAGGCGGCAGCCGTATCTAGATATTCAGCAACTTCATCGATGGATGACATTGCTTCATCGAGGGTATCGATTACCGATTGCATCTTTTCACCCAATTCTCCTTCCTGAAACGATTCGGGAAGATTGTCGTAAGATTCCTGTTCTTCATCCCGGACTTCATCGATTCTATCCCGAATCTCATCCAGGCTGTCTTTGATTTCACCAATGAGGGCGCGGCGGGAATTATTCATGGTTCTCGGTTTTTAAGGGATTCGCTGTTTGTTTCGGAGTTGTTTTTATTGCCATAGCTTGCCGAACCTGAGCAACCAGTTCGTCCATGCTGCGTATAGGGACACACGGCCCAATAGGCTTCTTTTTACTAAGGGGTGTGAACGTGAGATTGTAATTTTCGTCAGGCTGTAACCCGCCGACCATAAATTTCCTGTAATAAATGTAATAGAAATCGCAGCGCATGACATACAATTCATCGGGCGGGTTGAGCCGAAATTCGGGTAACAAACGAACCAATTCGTTTAGAATGGGCACGATGACTTCGGCCTGATAATCAGGCTTTGTCGGGGCATTCGTATTTTTACGAAGTGTGTTGTTGCTGACAGCGGCATAAAACGCGGCGGCGTTCTTGCGGTAGGCATCGATTAAAAGTTGTATTTTCATAATTCGATCTTGTGAATTGATTTTACTTTTCCACTCCTTGCAAGTGGTTATTATTCGGTTGTTGATTAAGAGTTTTATCGATCTCTTCTACACAGTGGCGTATGGTCGCCGAATCAATCAGACCGCCGAACAAGTCGTGAACGAACCGGTCGTCGTTCTGCTCGACGATCAGCCGCAGTACGTTGGCTGCAACAGCAAAATAGAGGGCCGCCATGGGCCCTCTATCCAGTATGCCTTGAATCTTCCGATCCAGAGTTATACGTTTTTCCATGGCGTCAGACTTCGATAAAGCGTACATAATACTGCCCAAACGCACAGTCGTTATCGTTGATCTCGGCGGCCAGTTCGTCAGGGGTTAGTTTGCGAACCTCGTAGAGTTCATCGTCGTCTTCATCATCGATGCTATGCAACGGGCCTTTCTCATACGCTGTGACGATCTGCTCGTCGGTAGCGTTGCGCGGCATCAGTTGGAAGGGCCAAATGAAGGCGAAGAGTTCTTTTTTGCCAGCATATTCTTCTGCCGCATTCGTTTCCACCACGTCAAGTTCGACCTCTCCGCATTTGTCGCACGTAGCGTCCGGATCGTCAAAAACGCAGAATACCTCACCCGTGTTAGGATTGATACGAGCATCGCAGGCCACATCCGTGCCGCCGCAAACGCTGCATGTCCACAAGGTCTTAGTTTGGCTCTTTTCGGGAGTTATATCCGTCATGGTCGATTCCAACTGGCGGAGGGTTTGTTGCATTTGTGTACTGGTAGAGTTCATCGCTTCTGTGTTTGTGTTAAATATTCATCAATGGATCGGTAGCGATCAGGAATTTTCGCGTTTTCGTTAAATTCATTCAGACAGTGCAGCAATGCCTTTTCGAGTTCGGTATAGCGGCGCGTGAAAGTCTGAATATTGTCCAGACAGTATGCCTTCACGGTATAACAGAACGGGGCGTACTGCCTGTCTCTCTCCTTACTGATTCGCGCGAACCACTGGAAGCGAAGCTGCACTTTGAAGCTGTCGCTTTCACCGGGCTTCATCAGGTGCTCCTCATCCAGAAGCCGTCGGACGAGCGCGGCATCGAGCCACCGATCGCAAGTCCGGTAGGACTTGATCCGGGACGTGTTGGTGGCCGCATATCGCTCAATTTTTTCCTGCGTTAGGCTGTGCTGCTTCGGGTAGAACTTCAGCACCTCTTCCGTGGTTACGGGAATACACTCCCCGTCGATCTCGATCCGGTAGGTTCGGTTCTCCAATACTTTCTGGAATTCGAAGTGCTGGCATCCGACGAGGGTAAAGCCTCGCTCGGAATCGGGGTCGGGTACGGCGAGAGCCTTCAGCGCATTGATGTCGCGGCATACAGCAACGGTGTCCGATCCGCCGACCGTATTCTCCGATCCGCCGATACGGATGTATGCCTGTTCGCAGCCGCCATAATCACCGGTGCGAACGACTTCGCACCGGACGAAATTGGGCACGGTGCGGTGAGTGGAGATATATTCGGTCCATATCCTGTCAATATTTGATTTGACCTGATCGGGATCGGTCAGGATCACGTTCCCGCAATCATCGCATTGCCCGTCGGAAAGGGCGCTATACCCGAACTCGATAAACTCTTTCGTGTTGGGATCGATGACGGCGGCACACCGAATCTGCGTGCCGCCGCAAATACTGCATAATATACTCATCGGTGCAGGGATTAAGCGTTTCTCACCAACAAACAGAAAGCATCGAAGAGTTCTACGACACATAAATCGGCAACCGGCACCGTCCGTTGTCTGTCGTCGCCGTAATCCAGCCGGGCGTAAAGAGTGCCATCGCACACAAGAAATCCGTAAACGCAGCAGACGTCGTGGTCTTCGTCGCCGATACGAACCGAATTCCCTTCGGCCTCGAAGGCTTGGTTCTCGAATTGGGCGACGAGTTCCTGCATGTGCTCCACCAGTTCCTTGTCGCGTATACTGTTGCGGTGCTCCTGCATGGCGAGCTGCTCCCGATCCACAAAGGATATCGGGAATACGATAGTGAGATATTCGGCCGGAGAATCCCATGTATCCTCTCCATTGCCGATAAGGATACTGCATTCCTGTTCTGGTTTGCCGGCATTGAGTTTGTCTTGAGGGTCGAGTACGTCGTACTCGCCGGACTTTTCATGAATCGGGTCGTTCCACCAGACCCGCTGTCCTTTTTTGAATGTTTGCATATTTTTCGGTTTTAGTTGAAATTAGGTCGTGCCCGCTGCACGACGTGCAGATAAATGTTCTTTTAACGAGATTATTCTTTCTCGGTAAGTTTAGCGCGCAGAACTCTGACCAGGGCGAAACAGCCGTCGAGTTTCGGGCCGCACTTGCCACTCGTACGGGTGTAGCTGATACTGTTCAAGGAAAGTTCTTCCACACACCTGCGCAAAGTTCCATGCGTGCGAAGCGATACGGGAACCTGCAGCTGTTTGCATAGGCAGATAAAGTCTTCGCAGGGGATAAACTCCCCAGCGACGAACCGTTCCCCTGCTTTCCGCAATCGCTCCTGCTTCCGTTCTTCGGCTTGCCGTCGCTGTTCCTCTTTGCGGCGTTTTTTCTCCTCGTCCTCTTGCCGCAGGCGCTCCCGGTACTCTTCTCGATAGCGGATCAGGGGCTCCGCATCGAGACCAAGCTCTTCGTAGATACGCACGAACAGGAGCTGCAGGTGTTGCCCCTCCTGCATGGTTCGTTCGACAATCTGGTGGAAAACCGCAAGGAACTGCGCTCCGGCCTCGGCTACATTTTGGCCGGCGAGGACTCTTCTGCTGTAGGCGGCGTACTCGAAGAAAACATTGTCCAGTTGCAGGACGATGGCGATCTGATCGTCCTCTTCGTGGTACGGATCTTTGCTTTTGAGGTAGGTATATACGCCCTCGCCGACTTTTTCCAGCTCGGCACAATGCCGGACGACCTGATTGAGTTTCGAGTGGCTGTAAGATAAAAATTTCGTTTTCATAGGATCGGTTTATTATTCGGTTTCGTCGGGGATTTCTTTCCCCGTGTAAGGATTGTACAAAGGAGTGTTGCCGACCGCCTCAGCATCGATGGCAAAAGCTCCGAGACTAACGTCATAGAAGAGTTCCAGTTTCTGCGGTGTCGAAGCCACGAACTTCTCGGCCTCCTGTTGCGACAGACCCGCGAGCATCAGGCTCTTGACACGGCGGCGGAACATTTCGGGATTGATGTCGGGTGTCGTTCCAACCTCGATGACTTCGCCGACTTCATCGTTGATAGCGAGCCGGTCGGGATCTGGGTCATCGTTATCCCGGTAATTGTCGGGAACATTGCGTCCGATGAGAGAATGGGTCTGCACATCTTCAGCAGAATATACGCTCGACACCACAGGAATCACGCTGGAGCAGCTTCGGCGCGAGGGAGCCGACCTGAAGACGGTGGCCAATGAAGTAATCGCTTTTGCCGTAAGGAATACCCTCACCAAAGGCCCGCAGTACAAACCTGTGCTGATCGGCCAGAATATCCCTTTCGACATCGGTTTCCTGCAACAGATGATGGCCTATGCCGGTCTGATGACGCAGTTCGCGCAGGCGTTCGCCGGCACGGTGGATTTCTATGGCAACTTCCAGCCCCGGTATATCGACACGCTCGACCTGGGGCACATGGCCTTCGCGCGTGATCCGTCGGTCGGTTCCTACAAACTCGAACTTATTGCCGAAAGGCTGGGAGTGGAACTCGCAGATGCCCACGATGCCGATGCCGACGTTACGGCCACACGTGAGGTAGCCGCACTATATGCCGCACGGCTGGGCTGTGCGAACGGTGCCGCCGGCACACCGCAGGCCGAGAAAACACGTACCCATTTTAAAATCTGAAACGATGGATAGTAACGAACTGACAAAGAGTGTGACCTTCCGCACGGACGAGCGCATGACCTACGGTGCGATGAACTACGACGGCACGGAGCTGATGGCCGTGATCTCGGGCTACGACCTCGATATCCGTTTCAACATGCGGCTGATAAATTCCCTTGCCGATGCCGAAGCTGCGGCCAACGCCCTTGCCGACGTCTTTTACGAGGTGCTGATGGAGCAACTGCTGGCGCAGAAAGCATCGTTTGCTCAACAACCTACCGTACAAACGCCTATTCTTCCCAAAGAGACACCATGAACGAAGATACACAACAGAATATGGAACTGACCGCACAGGAGGAGGCTTTCTGCGACCTCTATGTCCACGGAGGAATGGAGTTCGCAGGGCAGATCCTCAAATGCTACCGTAAGATCTTCGGCGGCACCGCATCGATGCGGGATTCGGCACAGGCCCGCAGCCTGCTGCTCCAGCCCCGCGTGATGGCCCGCGTCAAGGAGATGATCTCAACGGAACAGTACGAGATGGAGACGGCCGCCGTGAAGCTCCAGGTCGGCGAGACCCTCAAAGCCGTAATGGCCGAGGCTGCGACACAGAACTACCTCGACCGTTTCGGGGCGCCGCTCTCTCCGGCGCCCCTGCGGGCCGTGTCGGTGAATGCCGCCAAGGCCCTGATGGAACTTTACCCGATCAAACATGCTCAGGAGAGCCGCCTCCGCATCGAGGGCAGCGACGGCAACATCGTCTTCAACGTTATCGTACCTCAAACCGCACCCGCACATGCCCAGGAAGAAGATCGATAGGCAGGAGGTCGCCTTTTGGGTCTACATGGCACTGCTGGTCGTCATGGCGGCGTATGGCCTTTGGAACAGCGCGGCTGCCGAGCCGCTGATCCGCGTCCTGCGGGATGCTTTCTCGCTGATAATTCAACAATAATGCTATGGAACCTTTCAAAGAATTTATCCTCCGCAACTTCAAGATGCTCTCCGTTATGCTGTCGTTTATCGTGACGATCTACATTCAGCATGTGGGCAACATCGCCCGGATAAACGAGCTGACCGTGCGCTGCGATAATCTCGAACTGCGTATCAAGAACCAATACGAGAAGATTGACGCCATCAAACTCGACAAGGCCGTATTCGAGGCCACGATGACGCAGCTCGCGCTCATGCAGTCCGATCTGAGGGAGATGCGGGGCGACATCCGCGAACTACTGATGATGCAGAAATGATACGTCGTATTATTCTCTGTGCCGCACTCGTCTTATCCGCAGGGGCGCAGGCGCAGGATCGCTTCGAGCAAGCCGTAGCCCTCATCAAACAGGCGGAGGGAATGCACTCGGCACAGCATCACCCTTATGTCGGTTACGGACACCGCCTACGGCCCGGAGAACAGTTTACAGCCGGAATAACCGAAGAGCGGGCCGACTCCCTACTGCGGAGTGACCTACGGCAGAAGTGCCGGGTATTCCGCCGCTTCGGAAGCGATTCGCTCCTGTTGGGCGTGCTGGCCTACAACGTTGGCGAATACCGGCTCTTAGGCTATGGAGAACATCCCAAAAGCCGGCTGATTGAAAAGCTCGAAGCCGGCGACCGGGATATATACGGGGAGTACGTCTCCTTCCGCAAATACAAGGGCAAGGTGCTGCCCAGCCTCGAACGCAGGCGCAAAATGGAATTTTAACTTTTATACGAAAAATAAACATGGACAGACACATCACAATCGTACCCTCGGAAGGGCTTGCACGTATGCGCCTCTCGGGGCTGGCAGGGCGCGAGGCCGTCATCGTCGAAGACCTCACCGCCGAGGATCGCAACGACAAGGGATATATGGTACAACTTTACCATCCCTACATGGACGAAACACTCTGGTACATTCCTGCAGAATCCGCAGGCCGCTATGAGTAGGCTGCTCACACGCTTTGCCGGGTACGCCGTACTGGCGCTCTGTCTGGTCGTATATGTCCAGCACTGGCGCTCGGTACGGCTTAAGGCCGATAGGGATCGCCACCGCCAGAACAGCGAGGCGCTGCTTTCAGACGTGCGGAGATTCCGCATCGACTCGGCGACGACAGCTGTCGATGTAAAGGCCCTGCGGCTCTCGGTGGATGAGTTCGAGCGGTATCGGGCCGGGGACTTGGCGAAGATAAGGGCCATGGGCGTGAAGATCCGCAATCTCGAAGCGGCGGCAAAGCATCGGATGGAAGTTGCGGCACCCATCGACGCTATTATACGCGATACGATAATTGTCCGCGATACCGTCCCGGTAGTCGCGCAGCGGGTCGAGATGCTTACCCCGCATATCCAGATGCGGGGCGTCATAGAGGGCGGTAGGCTGTGGGGCGAGATTCGGGTTCCGGTAACGCTTCGACAGGCCGTATGGGTCGAGTATAAAAGACGGTGGATATTCTGGAAACGCGTGAAAGCAGTACATCAGACCATATCCAGTGACAATCCCTATGTTCAGATTAAATACTCTGAATACATCTTGCATCGGAAAATGAAATCACTTGAGGGTGATGGGTTCCCCCATGTAAAAATTGAGGATTTGTTTTCTCATGATATATTCATATTTTGCTTGTAAAAGCTGCGACTTCGCTTTCATCATATTATCAACTGCTATTTGATAATCGACATAAGTTGCGGCCCCCACATCGAGTTTTTGTTGTACATACCGAAACGACTCTTCGTTCGTTTCCACATTGGCTTCTGAAGAATAGTATTTTTGTAAAGCAGTTCTGGCGTCGATCACGGATTGCTGAACATCTTTATCCAATTGTTTTTGTGCGAGAAGTAAATTATATTCTGCTCGTTGTTTCGAAATGCGACTCGTGCGTACTTTATTTTTGGCTTGCCGGGAGTTGAAGATGGGAATATTCAGACTCAAAGATATATAAGAGCTGGCATTATCACGTATTTGATCTATAAATGGATAGTTGGCATAAAGCAGGTTGTTGTTTATATCAGTTATCGGGTTACCATTTGCATCGGTACGCATCTTCTGGCGCGCATCGGAGAAACTGCTCCCGTAACCTCCAGTTAGGGATAAAGTAGGCGACATAGTGGCTTTGGCAATACTTATATCTTTCTCTGCAACACGTATATCTATTTGTGCTTTTCGGATTTGTGGTAACATCACGACCGATTTCCGCACTTCCTCGAAATCGAACGAGTGTTGCTCTGCCGAAATGACAACATCATCAAGAGAAATGGCTCTGAATAATTCGTAATCACCTATTTCAAGCATCTGACAAATGTTCAAAGCTGCGGTTTCTCTGCTATTTTGGGCGCCAAGCAGCTCTCCTTGGGCATCAGCAATCTGAGCTTGTATCTGGAGTAACTCACCCAGCGTTATTTTCCCCGCATCCACTAATTGTCGTGTCTGCACCTCCTGAGTTCGCAACAAGGTAATTTTACTTTCGACGATCCGAATGTTTTCATCGGCGAGAAGAACATCCAAATAGGCGGCTGTAACATTTAAGGCGAGATCGTTTTTTGCTTTTTCAATTCCATTGAGTACCGATTGCAAATTGAGAGCGGCACGGCGCTTGGCATATAATTTTTTAAAACCAGCGAACAGTTCCGTAGATAGCGAAGCCGAAGCATTGAAATCCTGTACGGTATTGTTCTCGATAAATTCATAGGTCGTGGGGTCAAGCACCCGTCCCATGGAAAGGTTATAGCCGCTATTTACCCCCAACGACGGGATGTAGTCGAGTTTGGACTGTTGCAATGCAATCTGCGCATCCTGAATATCCAATTCCTGCTGTTTTATTGACACATTATGGGATTGTGCATGGGAGATACATTGCTCCAATGTCCATACGGTCTGTCCTTGCAAACGAAAGGTTCCAATCAGAAGGCCGACTACAACCAAACTACATATTTTTTTCAGCATATCACCCCATCTTTAATGTGAATTATCCGATCTGTTTTTTCAGCGATATACTGTTCATGAGTAACAATTATAACCGTAGTACCAAGATCTTGATTGATACCCTTTAATATACTCAACACTTCTTCTGAGGTAGAGGAATCCAACTGCCCCGTAGGTTCATCAGCCAGGAGAATTTTCGGATCGGTTATAATTGCTCTTGCAATCGCTACACGCTGCCGTTGTCCGCCGGACAGTTCATTAGGATAATGTGTCGACCATTCTTTCAGGCCAAGCCGATCGAGACACTCCATGGCCAATTTGTTTCTCGCCTGTTTTTTCTCACCCCGGTACAAAAGCGGGAGAGCGACATTTTCCACAATGTTTTTATAGGTAATCAAATTAGCAGACTGAAACACAAACCCCAGCATTCGGTTGCGATAATATGCTGCATCAATATCCGAAAGGTCTCGCATGAGTTTATCGTCGAGATAATACGCGCCCTCATCATAATTATCCAATAATCCGAGGATATTCAGAAGCGTGGATTTCCCCGAACCTGATGATCCCATTATGGATACGATTTCTCCATCTGAAACAGAGAGGTTCACCCCTTTTAGGACATCAAGACGGGTGTATTGCGTTGTGTACGATTTTCTGATATTTTTCAACTCAATCATCTGGGTCAGAATAATTGGTTATGACTTTCTCGTTAAGGGTAAGCCCCTCCACGATTTCAATCAGACTTCCATCGGAAATACCCGTTTTAACAAGCCGTTGTACCGGTTTATTCGTTAAGGAATCCAGGACATAAACGCAGATTGAATCCTGCCGGAATGTCAGGCACTTTTCAGGAAGTGTCAATACATTTTCCGCCTGCTGTAACAGCACCTCGGCAGTGGCGGAGTATCCGGAACGTATCACGGGCATTTTAGGGGTAATATCGAATTCTGCATCTACTGCGAATTTGACGATTCCGGTTGTTTCCGTACCCTTTGCTGCAATTTTCGTTACTGCCGCATCAACAGTTAATGAGTCGTAGGCGTTGAACGTGAGCCTCATTTTTGTTCCGAGGGAAATGTATTTGAGATATTGCTCATCAATTTGAGCCCGAAAGATAAAGCGATTCATCTCGGCAAGGACTGCGATCGTTGTGCCGACATTATAGTTATTACGCTCGATGATCGAAGAACCCACTTCGACAGGAATATCTATAATTATCCCATCAGTACTCGATTTGACCGTATTCGAGATGTCTTTGGAGGAAGCATAACCCCGACGAAGAATATTGAGTTGATTTTGTGCCGAACGATATTTTTCCTCACTTACAAAGTAAGCCTTTTCCGAAGCCTCCATATCCACTTTTGATATAGTTCGCTGAGAATAAAGCTGTTTGTTCCGCTCGTAGTCGATCTTTTGTGCTTCGTATTCGATACGTGTGATTTTAAGGTTATTTTCCAACTGTTCAATATCTGAAGAGTTCGGGACCAACCGGATTGTTGCTATTGGTCGGCCTTGATGCACTTCATCTCCGATTTTCACATAGAGTTCATCGATTACTCCCGAAAGTTGAGATTTTATTTCAATCTCTTTGATCGGATAAACACTGCCAGGGATGAAAAGTTTGTTTTCAACACGCTGTTTAGACGGACTTGTCGTTACGTAATATTTCCGATGTGAATCAGATATGACATTATAGGCTATGACGCCTACAACAACTAAAAAAACGGTAACAGCTATCGTATTAAAAATTTTCATATTAGTAGTGTTTATCCTCTGTTTTCATAGCGTATGGCATCGACCGGCATGATTTGAGCTGCCTTTATAGCAGGGAACAGACCTGCAATAATACCAGATAAAACCAGTACTAAAACGGCGAAAAGGATGATCGGTATATCGATTGAAGTTTGAGCCATAACAGATGTATCCGCCAAGGATTGAACAGCCAAATCGATTAAATAGAGAACGCCTGTACCCAGTATAATGCCTATAACCCCGGCCAGCATGGTAATGGTTACGGCTTCGGACAGCACAAGATTGATAATAGTCGTCGGCAACGCTCCGACAGCTTTGCGGATGCCGATCTCATTCGTACGTTCTTTTACGATGATTAACATGATGTTACAGATACCGACAATGCCGCTTAATAAAAAGCAAATGCCGATGCCCCAGATCAATATTTTCAGACCATTGAACAGACTTTCGAAACTCGAAGTCTGTGCTTCTATATTGGCGATGAAGACAGCTTGCGTATCCTCAATATCAAATCCGGATTTATAAGCAATATAATATTTTAGTTCGGTTTCGAATTTACGTGTGTCTGTCCGGGAATTAAGCATCATGCAGAAGGAATTGAAATGCGCATTTTTGGTAATATTGCGAGTAAAAGAGCCGAATGGAATATAAACCGAGTTGCGCTCCTGGATAGAAAAAAGATTATCGCTTTTCAACACCCCGACGATTTTGAAGATAGTCCCACCGATATTGACATTGCACCCCAATGAGCTTTTCTTGCCAAATAATGTCTGCTCAATACCTTCCCCGATAATAACGACATCACGTCCTTGACGGATATCGAATGCATTGAATAACCGGCCGCCGGATTTGGGCTGTAATAACTTGATATGAAAATAATCAGACTCCACACCGGTAATTGTAGCAAACGTATTTTTTTCTTTATAGGTTATACCCATATTAGGCTGCATAATTTCAGGCGATATAGCATTAATGGCAGCATATCGCTTATGCAAGGCATGGAGATACTCTTTGTCGAAAAGCACCTCCATACCTTCTTTCATATTCCTGTATTTCAGTGAAGTCCGGTTGCCGTAAACATACATACTCTTTTGGGCGAAGATGTCGAACATACTCATTACGCCGTTCTGAAAACCTTGCCCCACACCGAGCAGTATGACGAGAATAAAAATACCCCATGCAACCCCGAATCCGGCCAAAATCGTTCTAATTTTATTTTGGCGGATGGAATTGAAAACCTCCCGGATAGCTTCGGACTGAAACATAACAGGTTACTTTGCCGCGGTCTGGATTGCAGATTGCAGCCACATTCCCCATTGCTGTCCTACCTGCGTCGATTCAACGGCGATCTTGGGTTGTGCCCCGGAAATTCGTTTCCCGGCAGGAGTTTGATAGAATTTATTAATCTCTTTCAGATCCTCCAGTGTAATATTTTTCTGGTAAACGGGAGTCATCAGATCGACCAACTTGTCGAATGCCTGCGTGCGGATTTCCGCTTTCTTTTCTGCCGGAATGCCGCCCGCCATCATGAAGAGCTGGTTGACCATCGTGTCGAACGAAGCCGTCGAGCCGCTGGATTCCATGTAGGTGCGAAGTTCCTGCTTATAAGCCTCTTTAGTGGTCTGTGCCCTGGCAGCCGTACAGACCATGGAGCCGATTGCAATAGCAATCAGAAAAATAAACTTCTTCATTTGGTTCGCAATTTTTGATAAAGTTCTCTTCCTCCAATAGCAATGAATCCAATACCAATGCACAAAATGATTAAGCCATCTTTTTCTGCAAATTGTTTGCATAAAACAAAAATGGCATAAAGGGTTGCACTAATCCCAAAAAACAACGCTATTAAAGAAAATAAGTAGCGTACCATTTATCTCGCACAATCCATTACGCCTGCCATAGAACTTGCTGCTGCAAAAGTAAATTCTGCAGCAGCCCACCATGTGAACGGGTTCGACATACATGCTAAGGCACTTCCGCACAGCACAAGCGTACCTGCAAGCCCCCATGCACAAGAGGAAGACATACTTCCGTTGACGTTCTGCATCTGTTCAAAACTTAAAGTTTTCATAATACGTAAAATTAAGAAATTAATATTGTAGGAGTTTTTTGACAGGCTCCATTAACTGTTTATCCAATAGTCGCTGTAAAAGTTTTTTGTCCGCATCATCTCCTCGTGTGTCCCCGCAGCTTGAATATGCCCGTCGGCAATAACATAAATGATGTCCCCGATTTTTTTTGCGGTTTCCAGACGATGGATTACAAACACGATAATATGCTCGTTTTTAAGCTGCACCAACAGATCGCAGATAGTTCGTTCCGTCCTTCGATCCATTGCTGCCGTCATTTCATCGAGCAAAAGAATTTGCGAGGGTTTGTATAATGCGCGGGCAAAGGCGATGAGCTGCTTCTGGCCGCCTGACAGGTTGATACCTTCTTCTCCGACCTGTGTCATCAATCCCTGCGGCAACTCCGCAATAAACTTGTCGAGTCCGTAGTATTTGCAAAATTCGAAAACCTCGTTTATGTCTTTCGGAATAGCCCCGAAGCAGATGTTGTCGAGTACAGTTCCATTATAGATATAAACTTCCTGCGGGACGACGGAAACCATCTGCGTCCATTGTTCCGAAGAATAGGCTTCGATGTCTGTCTGGTCGAGACGGATTGTTCCGGTCTCTGGTGAATAGAATCGTTGAAGTATTTGACACAATGTACTTTTTCCGCAACCGCTTTCCCCGACAATACATGAAACTGCACCTCGCTCAAAGCGCATTGAGATTGTGTCAAGCAGTTTCTTGCGGCCGACAAAGCGAAATGAAAGTTTATCGACTTCCAACGAATGTACAGCATCGGGCATACTCACGCTATAATTCTCTTTTCCGGGTTCGTTTATTCCGACAACCTCGAACATGCGGTCGAAGGCGACCTTTGCCTCATTAATCGGGATCGTTATCAAAGCAAGACTTGCCACGGCCGGGAACAGCGAGCCGGTAATTCCAACAACCGCCATCAATTCGCCGATAGAAAGTGTATTGTTAAATACCTGAAACGAACTATACGCAATCAGTCCCAACATAATGACGACACTTGCCACACCAGAAAGCACCCCGATACGAATTTGCGTTTTCCCCAAATCGAAAACCTTTCCTTGAAAAACTGCATAGAGCAGTTGGTTGATCTTCTGGAAAATGGATTGCCGGTTGAAGTTCTTGATCGCCGCAATGCCATTGATCGTGCTGATAAAGTTGCTTTCCGTCATGGCATAACCTGCCATAACCTCACGCTGTTGAGCGATAATGGTCGCATTGTGTCGGTATATCACCCAGAAAAATACGGGCATACACAAAAAGGCGATCAGAGCGATCTGCCACGAGTAGATGGCAAGAAAGACAAGCGACACGACGACCATCAACACGTTGATAATCGTATCGCCAGCCAAAGAACTTATAACCGTCTGTATGCGTCGCGTATCGTTCAACCGGGCTACCATATCACCGATTTTCCGCATATCGAAGAATACTTTGGGTAGATTCAGCAACCTATTATAAAAGAAATCGATGATGCGGTTGTTGAAATCACGGCTCTGCGTGATGAGCAATTTACTGCGTAAGGCGCTGATAAATACCCGCGCTTGCAACAACACAAACACCAATACCAATCCGACAATCAGTTTACGTGTATCGTGCGCCGGAAGTACTTCATCGACCAATTTCTGCGAAAAGACCGCCATCACCATGCCCAGCACAGAAAGAACGATTCCGATGACTACACTTGCAGTAAGTATTCCGGCATCCTCACGCAGTAGGTTCTTCAGCCATTGCTGTTTCCGTTGGCGAATATCCGACTTTAGGGTAAATTTTTCAGTCGGCTCCAACAACAGACATTTTTTAGTCCAGATTTCCCCCAGTTTCTCCGGTGCGTACAACTCCACACCGCTCGCCGGATCGCCGATCACAAATTGTCCGTTTTCAAACCCGTAGCATACAATGTAATGCTCGAAATTATCGTCTATCAAAACAGCAAGGATCGTCGGTTTTCCATGCTCAATAAGATCCGTAATGCCGTTTGCCTCCGCTCCTTCAGCTTTAAACCCGATCGCATTTGCAGCTTGATAGAGTCCGAGCAATGTCGTTCCGGTCTGCGATGTACCGCTGATCTCCCGCAGGTGTTGAATCGTCGAATCTCCGCCGTAATAACGAATCAGCGATAACAGACAGGCGACACCACAATCCGACGAATCGTGCTGTTTGACGTGCAAGCTATGTATGTGTTTCTTATTCATGGCATTTAGCCAGGTATTGTTTGAGTTGATCTACGGCAACCGTTCCTTTATGTCGTTTCACGAGTTGCTGATTGCAGTCATATATAAAACTCATCGGTGGGGATTCCACGTCGAAGGTGATGAAAAAATCGAAGTTGGTGTCGAGCAACACCTTCGCATTAGGAATGGCGTCGAGCGGATGCTGTTCCAGAAACGCAGTCGTTTCCTCTTTTGAAGCGAACGTGACGAACAGCAGGTTCACATCGCCTAAATCTTTGTAATGTTTGATAAGTTCATCGGCTTCCATTCCACAAAAATCGCATTCCGGGTGAAAGCAGACGATGATGCTCGGCTTTCCGGTGTTCGCCAGCATTTTCGTATTATACGCAAGGCTATCCAATGTCAGCAATTCGACCTTGGGCAAAGATCGGATCGGAGCCAGTTTGCGGTTATACTTGACAATCTGAATGACGAAGAGTGCGACGATCGCCGTCGCAATCAGGGCAAGGGTTAGCAATATTATTTTCTTCTTCATTTTAGTTGGTCAGATAGAGCAGCAGGAACATCAGAAAAACGATATAAAACAGGTAGCCGACGCCATAAGTAGACAACACGAATTTGAATGAGCTCCAATAACCGCTTCCGCTTTGCACTGCCACCAATTTGGCCATAAAGAACCAATAGACTACCTCGAAAATATTCAGTGCGGCTATCGGCACCAACAGCCATTGTTCAGTGATATTCGGATCTACAAGGAAGGCTAATGAACAATATCGTCCCACTACCTCAGCTTGTTCCGCTCCAAACATAACAGCAATAGTACAGACCATTACGCTTGAAAGAATTAAAATAATATCCGATTTTAATGCGACATTCCAGCCATCTGCATATTTAATCTCCTGCTGACGTTCAATAAAAAAACTGCCGAGGAATAAACACATCCCAACTAATGAAACTCGGATCAACAAGATTGCAAGAGGAATCAGATACATTAGCCAACGGTGTTTGTAATAGCCCTCAAATATCTTAGCTTTTAGTGTCTCATCCACCATAGGCATATTGCTGAGGTGTGGTATAACAATATACTCTTGTTGAAGATATGTTATTATCAAGATAAAGCTAAAGAGAATAAATAGCATATTTAACGAGTAAACATTCAGGAATGTCTTCATATAATTCCGGATCAATTCATTGGATTTTTTAATTAACTGCTGTACATTTGAGATAAAATGTACAGCAGTTAAAATACATAATGACACTATTCGAAGAATGCTATTTTTGTTTTTGCTTGTAGAAGTTACATATATTCCCAATCATACTGATAGCAGTAAACATCATTGCTAAAATCATTAAAAAATATGATTTGAAATCATGTTCTACAATCATTAACACAACTCCCACACATATCATTGCCACGGATAACATCAGGACAATTTTTGCCAATAAAAGCCGCCGATTTTGTTTAATCACCCAATGGGATGACATGAAAATACAAACAAGCCCTAATAAAGAGAGTCCAAGCATTAATGCAAACATTTTATTCTGCAGAATACTTTTAGAGTAATCTATACAAAATAGAATAATAACAATAAATATTATTATCCCCCCAATAGCTATTCTTTTTTGGCGTGTCATTTTTTTTGAGTTTACATTGCGCAAATTCCGAGATCAACAATGGCGAGCATGTAGCCGCCAACAGCCCATCCAAATCCACCGCTTAATGCGCCAGCGACGAAAAGACCAGCATAAGCAACACCTAGACCGGCCCACTGCCAGCCACAACCGCCTGCTGAAATGTCAGACATTTGGTTAATTGATAATGTTTTCATATTGAATTCTTTATTGAATTACTAACTTGGGTTACCACCACCCACAACTTTCGGCTGTGCCACTCATGGAGGTGCCAAACCCTAAAGCAGCAACGGCAAAAAGGGCAAATGCGCCACCTGTAGCACAAACCAACCCGGCCCAGGCAATGGTTGTAGAAACCATACCTGCAACACACTTACCAGTAGAGTAGGCTCCTCCAACCACCCGCTCCATTTGTTCCAAATTCATCGTTTTCATAATCGTAAGATTTGAAATTTTAGTTGGTTGTTTGACAACTTTGGGTATGACAGGTTGCCAGACTGCCATTTCAAAAAATCCGCATTGAACTTTCTGAAAAATTACTATCTTTGAAGTGCCTTCTTTCGGTTTGGTTAAACTTGTGAGCTTCCAACTCGGTTTTTCTTCTCTTGAGAGAAGGCTTTTTCATTGGGCTTGGGTTGCAAGCCCAAATCCAATGAAGGATTATCCCGTAATCCCTATTGGAGCGTGAAGTTACCGGTGAATGTATCTCCCGATTCTGTTTCTATGTCAATCGAATAATTACCGGGATCACCAGATATGTCCATTTCCATCTTATCGGTATCACCCATCTCGAACCACTGTTCTCCAGTCATTCCATTGACGACCAATACGGTATATTGTCCGGGATTATACCCGAAGTCGATTTTCAGACTACCGACGGTACCCACATATTCGCAGGAAGGGACAAACTCCATACTGCGCGGTCGCGGTCCTTTGTATATTTTGATAAGAGCAATAAAAACAGTTGTTTCTTTCGCTTTCCCGTCTAACATTGCGGCGGACCATACATTCGAGAAGAGAAAAAGCGTACAGCAAATGAGAATGATTTTTTTCATGGCTTGTGTGGTTTGGGATTTATCCAAAATTACTATTTTTTGAATCCGTAAGCACACATATCCTATCAAAAAATTCCATCCAAACTGGCGATTAAAATATTAATAATCAATACATTATCAATGTAATGGACGGGAAAAATCTATCAAACATTTAATACACTGAATATCAGCGCATTAAATATGCACGGGGGGGGGTGTTTGATAGATGTATTGATAATCAGAGACTTAACCAAGCATCTCTAAAAATAATTGCATGTCTCGCGGTTCGGAATTTGAAATCCGGGATTTTAAACGCGACTTTTTATTATAGATATTTTCGACTTTATCTTGTGTAAAGATACTGATTGCCCGATAGGAAAATCTGGCGAAGAAATAGCAGAGCAATTCATAATCCGATTCTTTTAAATTCGGCATTTGCTCCCTTATCTTGAACATGACATTATTGTTGCATGCGTCGACGATACGTTCCAAATCCATTTTTGTCTTCTTATCCGAACCTAAGTCCTGAATGGCTGACTTAACGGCGTTAAAGATAGCTTCCTTCTCGGCCGGAGTATTTTGGCGTTCATAATATGTACAACCTAATTTATCGATAAGTTCGAATTTATCATTAAAAAGGCGCTGGATTAATTGCGACATTTGTGTGTCATGATTTCGTAGAGTGTCTTGAATCTCAAAGGTCATATTCATATACTTACTGATCTCGAGATTTTTCTGTTGTAATCTCCGATGGAGATAGGTAATAGCAACTATTACAATGAATATAAGGAAGGCAAAAGCCAAGATCCATAATCGTTTTTCAGTTTTGAGTTTGAAGGCCCTAAAATCAGAAAGGTTGAGAAAATAATCTTTCTGTGCCGAAACCACGGATTGTTGAAGTGTCTCGCGCACTATACTATCCTGAATCTGAACACTTTTTTCGAGATTCTCAAGCGCTAATCGATAATTTCCCCTTACCTTCTCAATTTGGAAAGAACGGAAGAAAAGCGCAACGGTATCAATCTTGTCGCAAGCCAAAGGCCATGCTTTATTCATATAATAACTAACGCTGTCTCTTTTGCTTTCCAGGGCATAAACATAGGCCAGACAAGCATTATCTCTCATATCCAATGGTTCACCAAGAACTGATGCTTTTTCGTGGTATAGTTTTTTCGTTTTTTCACAGTCTCTCGATTCGATCGATTGCAAAGCAAGGTTACTCAGACAGGAAGCCAACAAAATCGTGTCTGCATTTTCCCGGGCAAGTTGAACGACCTGATTTAGAATATCAATGCTTTTATCCTTCTGTCCATTATTTGCGTATGCCAACCCTATATCCAACAAAGCATAATGTTGATGAGAAACATATTTTGTTCGTAAAAAATACTTATAAGCTTCTTCGGCTGCATTTAAGGAATTCGCATACTCGAAATTATTGGCATATATCTGGCTTATCTGAGAAAATAAAAGCCCCGATAGGTAATCGTCATCCAATTGTTCTATTAAGGGGATTGCCTCCATATACGATAACATTGCACGGGTATAATGTCCTGCATTATATTGTATACGTCCAAGATAATACAATGACATGAACTTCTCTTTTATATTCCCATGTTTTTTATAGTATTTGACGGCAATAGTAATTAGTGAATCATTTGTCTCGTCAATATAATTTTTATCGAGTGCCTGAGAATAAACAACGGCATATTTCGCGCGGATTTTTTGTGAATTGATATTCCCGGTGTTGAGAGAGCCGAGAAGAAATAAAGCACTATCAGGATTCTGTGGCATTAATTCTTCCGCATGAATAATAATTTCTGGTATTCCAGAGAATGTAGAACAACTCGTTGAGAGCAAAGTATAGAGAACATACAAAAGTATTCGACGCATAATACTTAGGTTTATTCTCAAATATACGAAAAAATGCTTCTAATCTCACTCATATTATAAAAGTTTTACCAGCATTTTCTTAAATGATGGTGTGTTCGCTCAAAGATCCGGTACGAACACTTTCGGCGTTCTGCTCCGACACATCCAAAGGTATTCCGTGTACCTGCCCGAAGAAAGTTTATGCATTAACAGCTATCCTCGCCTGAACCGCCTCTCCATGCAACATAGGCACGATATTTTCTGTTCCTCTTACATGTAGCCTCCGCAGAAGGGTACTGAGGATAAGACGCAACTTTATATTTCTTACACATCCGGCAAACGCCGAACTACTACCGACTTAAATATTGTTGAAATGACTACACAATGTCCTAAGACATTGCGTGCTGCCACAGTACCCCTGCGCCAGAACCGTACCTATGAACAGTCATTTCGATATATACGGACTCGTCACGTCGAAAGTCAGCTCCGTGCCCTACGTGAGCGAGGGAATCCCCGCGGGGTTCCCCTCGCCGGCCACGGACTATATTGGTGACCGCATCGACCTGAACGAAGTTCTCATACTCAATCCGGGTGCGACCTACTATGCCCGTGTGCGGGATTACTATATGGTCGAGGAAGAACTGGAGCAGGGCGATAGTATCCTGTTCGACACGAGCCTTGCGCCGCGCTCCGGCGACCTGGCGCTCTGCGAGGTCTGCGGCGAGCGGGTGCTCAAGTACGTCCGCCGCAAGGGACGCGAGGTGTGGCTCCACGGGGGCGGAACGGACGAAACGCTTCCGGTCGACGGCGATACCGAAGCGAGGGTGCTGGGTATCGTTACGGTCGTCATCAAAGTCCGGCGGTTCAAAAAACGACGCACCCGGCTCATCGAGCGCCTGCCTCAGAAGGAACAACCCGCGCTGTTCGAGCGGCGGGCTATCAAAGCCTCGTATTTCCCGGAGAACTATGTTCCCGTCGAAGGGCTGCTCGACCTGAACGAAGAGTTGATCCCCAATCCCGTGAGCACGTTCTTCGGCAGGGTGAAAGGAATCTCTCTGATCGACGACGACATCGAGGACAGCGATTCGGTGATCGTCGACCGGATGCTCGAACCCCGGTGGGGCGACCTGGCCGTATGCGTCACGCCCGACGGCTTCACCATGAAATACGTCGAGGTGCGCGACAACGGGGAGGTCTGGCTGATGCCCGGCAACAAGGACTTCGCCCCGCTCCGCATCACCGACGATAATGAACGCCTGCTCTGGGGCATCGTTACGCACTCCATCCGGCAATTAAGGGTAAAGAAGGGAGGTAAGAAATGAGTCAGAAACTATTGCCCCTGAATCCCCGGCAGATGGTAGGTCTTGCTGACGGAAATTCTTTCTATTGTTCCTGTGAGGAATCCGTGCAGCCGTGGCTCTATGGAAAGCCCATTATCGTGGCCTCGAACAACGACGGCTGTGCGATAGCAATGAACAGATTAGCAAAGAAATACGTCAAGATGGGCGATGCGCTGTTCCAGATTGCCGACACCATCCGGGAACCCGGTATCGTCACGTTCTCGTCCAATTATGAACTGTACGGCGACATGAGCAACCGGATGCACAGTATTTGGGCCTCGTACGTCCCCAACCTCGAAATATACAGCATCGACGAAGCCTTCCTCGATTTCACGGGCATGGAAGGCTTCGACTTCGAGAAGCTCGGGCGCGACATCATCCGCACCACCCGACGCGGGATCGGCATCCCAATCTGCCTGGGCATCGCCCCGACAAAGGTGCTGGCAAAGGCGGCCAACAAACTCGCCAAGACGGACGACGCACGCCGGGGACTCTATATTATCGACACGGAGGAGAAGCGCACGGAGGCGTTAAAAAAACTGCCGATCGGCGATGTGTGGGGCATCGGCCGGCGGTACGAAAAGCGGCTGACGGCAATGGGTGTCCGCACGGCTTACGACTTCTCCGTCCTGCCCCGCGAGTGGGTGCGCAAGAACATGACCGTAGTGGGCGACCGCCTATGGCGCGAGATGAACGGAACCCCCTGCATCAGTCTGGAGCTGGCGCCGCCGGACAAGCAGGAGATATGCACGTCGCGGGCATTCGGGAAAATGACCTCTGATTTCAACGAGGTGAAAGCCGCCGTGATCCGTTACCTCAGTTCCTCGGCCCGCAAGCTCCGCAACCAGCACTCCTATGCCCGGCGCATCTACGTCGGCATCGAAACCAACCCGTTCAACGAATACCAGCGCCAGACGTTCCGCGGCTACCAGATCGAGTTTCCCGTGCCGACGGACAACACCTTCGAGATGATCCCTTATGCCCTGACGATCCTGCGTGCGATCTGGCCGCACTATGCGCCGGGCGAACGTCCCTACGTGTTCAAGCGGGCAACGGTCACCCTCTCCGACCTGATCCCGGCCGAGGCTGTGCAGCTCAACATGTTCCATCAAAGGCCCGATATGGAACAACTGCGGCGCTTGCAGGCGGCGGTGGACGAAGTGAACGGGCCGCTGAACCTCGATAGCCGTCTTATAGTATTAGGCGCGGAGCTTACAGGGCGCAACAACACCCGCCTGCGGCGCGAGATGCTTTCGAAATGCCCCACGACCAAATGGAGCGATCGGATCGACATTACCCTGTAACTACATCAGGACTTGATGCCTGGCCCGAACAGGGACGGGAACCGCTCTTCGAACAGGTCGTCGTACTTTTTCTGCTCGAAATAGACCTGCCGGAAGATCGGGCTTTGGTTTCCGCACTGCAGTTTGAAACGGCGGGACGAATATTTCAGGTCGAGGCGGATGATGGCCCGATAGAGCTGGCTCGGAGTGGCTTCACAGCTTTCTTTGATCGCCTTGTATTGATCCGCCCGGATCGGGTTTGTGGCCAAAGCCGCTTTAAGCTGTTTTTCCAACCTTCGGTTCACTCGCCCACGGAGCAGATGCACAGGGGTGTGCCTGCCGTCCGTGAGAAGGAACCCGAAGCCGTGCCGGCTGCAAAAATCCATGATCCCCTCGGCTTTGGCCTGCACCCGGTGGTCGAGCATGTCGCCCAGGGGCTTGATCTCGGCGAGGATGAAATGCCCGGATTTGAGGTAGATTCCGAAATCGGGATAGGTGCGGGTTTTGAGTTTTCCACGCCAATAGGGGATTGCGGCGGGCTGCTCCCAGTAGAATGAAACCTCCCCGCTGCGTTCCAACTCCATGATGAATTCTAGCTCCAGTCCGGATTCGTACTGGATTTCCCGGCCGCATTTGTCGGAGCGAAACACACCGCTCTTGTAGCGCGGCTTATGCGACACCTCCCGGCGCGGTTGCAGCATCTCGAAGTAGTCGATGTCGAAACGACCCCGGTTTTCGAACCAGAGGACTTTGCGGAAAAGAGTTGTATTTTTCACAATCAATAAACGTTGTAATGACTGTCCCTATTACATGACCAATCGCCTCAATGATATGACGAAGGCACAAAGTTTGTCACACTCTTTTGAAAAACAAGATTATGTGCTTTTTTACATCTTTATCAGCAAATGCTGCGGCCGTGGCCAAAAGATACGGCAAGCAGCTGGATATTATCGAAGCCGCGCGTCAGATCCTCGCCGAACAGGAACAGACGGAGCGTGCTAAGCAGGAAGCCGATCCGAAACACAAGGTCAGTGTGTACGATATTCGGCTGGCCGAGGATATATACGTCATTCCGGCTTATGCCGAGCCGCACTGCGTGATCGTTTCCGGCAGCGACGAGCTTCAGGTGATGCAGTGGGGACTGATTCCGCAGACGGCGAAGAGAGAAGATGTTGAACGCTTCGACCGGGAAAACCTGTTCAAGAACGCAAGGGCCGAAACCCTTTTCGAGAAGTGGCCGTGGCGGATGCTGTGGCAGCATAACCGGTGCATCATCCCCGTAACCGGATTCTTCGAGCCGCACAGACTGCCCGACGGAAAGGCGCAGTACTACTATACGACTTTGAAGGATCAGGAAATTTTCTCGATCGCCGGGCTATGGGACGAGTGGACGAATCCGCAGAGTGGGGAAAAAGTGCAGTCGTTCGTGCTGATAACAACCGCAGCGAACGCCATGATGCGGAAGATCCACAACGGCGGCAACAATCCTTTCCGGATGCCGAAGATACTCACCCCGGAGCAGGAGCAGCTATGGCTCGATCCGGCAATCGTAACCGAGGAGGCCGTCGCGGCTCTGCTTACCGTATTCCCTGAAAAAGAAATGACTGCTTGGCCCGTAAGGCAGAAGTTCAACTACGGGAACCCTTACGACGAAGGTATCGTCGAGCCGGTTGCAGAACAGCAAAATATCGGATTATAATTGAAGAACTGCTGGTATCTGGGTAACTGTTGATGACCGTGCGTTTTCACGGACGCATTGTCAGGTTGCAGAACCTGTATATAGCGATATAATCGGCTTGCTATTCTCGCCCTCCCCGAATATATAACAAGGCAGTATAAAGTCCGGATATTTCATCTATCGGCCGACTATTCGTAGTAAGCGACAACCGGTAAACTCCGATCGTTTTCCCAAGCTATTCTTCGGTATAAAACGATACCGAAGATGAAGCTTAGACTTAACCGCATTTTCAAGGGCTCCGATTATACCATCGGCAAACTTTATATCGACGGACACTATTTCTGCGACACGCTCGAAGACCCGGTTCGCACACTCCCCGCATCCTGCCCCAATACATCCGAAGGCATTCTCTGCGCCTGTCCCGAGAAAGTCTATGCCCGCACGGCTATACCCGCCGGAACCTATAAGGTAACGATGCAATTCAGCCCCCGCTTCAAACGGCCATTGCCCTTGCTGCATGATGTGCCGCATTTCCAGGGGGTGCTGATCCATTCGGGCAATGAACCCGATGACACTGCCGGCTGCATCCTCGTTGGACATAACAAGGTCAAAGGCAAAGTTCTCGAATCGCGGGCTGTGTCCGATAAGCTAAATGCCCTATTGGAGAAAGAGAACGAGATGACTATCACGATCTGCTGATGGCAGCCAATCGCCTAAAAGCGCCCCGGAACCTTAAAATCGAATTCTCACCCTCGCCCCGGCAGTTCGAGTTATGGAAACTCCTCCAGCCCAACTACTGTCCGCACTGCGGCGGTGAGATAGAACAGGTTCTCATCGGATACGACGCACAACACAACCCCCAGTACAAACCCCAATGCAAACAATGCCGCACACAAAATCTGCCGCAGTTGATTTTGGGAGGCGGAGCGGCAGGCGGAGGAAAATCGTATATCGGCAGCGTCTGGCTGATAAGCAGCTGCATCCGCTTCGGGAATATCCGGGCCGTGGTGGCGCGCAAGACGCTCAAATCATTGAAGGAGTCGACATGGAATACCATTAAGTCGATTCTCAAAGATTGGGGCCTGCGGGAGGATGTGAACTACAAGATCAACAACCTCGAAGGGACGCTTACCTTTTGGAACGACAGCATTATCATCATGAAGGAGATGGCCGACATTCCCAGCGATCCGAACTTCGAGCGCTTCGGCTCTTCGGAATACACCATCGCATTGGTGGACGAGGTATCGGAGATTTCCGAGCGGGCCATCGAGGTGCTGTTCTCGCGTCTGAGGTGGCGCACGCACGAAACTTTCATGGTACCGCGGATGCTTATGACCACGAACCCCACGGTCAACTGGGTGCGCTCGCGTTTCGTGCAGGACGAGAACGGAGACAAAGTAGTCTGCCGGGAAGGCGAAGCCTACGTTCCGTTCTCAGTCTTCGACAACCTCAATATCGCCTTTCGCCAGACCTACGAAGCGGCCCTGAACAAGATTCGCGACCAGGCCACCAAGGAGCGCCTGCTGTACGGCAACTGGGATTTTGTCGAGGCCAACGACATGGCCGTATACCACCGCTTCGACGGGGTGCGCCATTTGGTGACAGGATTGCGGGAGAAGGTTTACGATCCGACCAGGCCGCTCATTACTGTCTGGGACTTCAATGTTGCACCCCGCATGTCGGTGCTTACGGCCCAGATCGACTACGAAGCCAGGAAGGTCTACATCCTGGAAGAGGTATTGGGCCGCCCTGAGGACAAGGAAAACAACACCCCGGCATTGGCCCGCAAGCTCCGCGCGAAGCTCTACCGCGACAAGCACATCGGCGGCGTGGATGTGACGGGCGACCCATCGGGGCTGCAACGTTCGACAACGAGCGAGGACGGCGTAAACAACTTTACGGTGATCGTCGATACGTTCGGCGGAGGTGTCTTACGTCCCCGTGTCAAGCTCTTAAAGAAACAGCCTCCGCAGGTAACCCGCTGCGAGTTCGTCAACGAGCTCTTCGACGGCTACAACGGCTGGGAGGTCGCCATCGACATCAAATGCCGCAAGCTCACCGAGGATCTGATCTACCAGCTCAAAAACGAGGACGGGAGCAAGTCGAAGCAGAAAACCACCGACCCCAAGACGGGCGTGAAATACGAGCGCTACGGTCATTTGTCAGACTGCCTCGACTACCTCTTGTGCTACTACCTGCGCGAAAGTTGGTATAAATACAAGAGCGGCGACACGGCGGGCTATGTGATCTCGACGGCAACTATTCAGGAAGGTTTCAACTATTAGGAAGTATGTACAGACGTTTTCTCAACAACAACGACTATCTGGGGCTGATCACACCGGAAGCCCTCGCGCAGCTAACGCGCGGCAACGAAGAACGCTTCCTGCAGGCCGAGGAGTCCGCCGAGAAGTCCCTCGTGGAGCGGCTCTCCGAGAACTACGAGGTCGAACAGGAGTTGGCCAAGGGGAAATACATTGCCCCATACGACCGGTGCATTACCTATCCCGTGGGTGTGCATATCTATTATGACGGGCAGATCCACGAGGTCATCCGTGCCGTCAGCGGATATAAAGCACCGGCGAATGAACCTCATTGGGCCGAGAATCCGTTCTGCAATCAGGAGCAACCAGGATTGAAGTCTTACTCCCAGTTCGGAACCTACTACCCGGGCGACGAGGTATTATATAACAACATGGTTTACACCTGCCGCCGGGAGCATGGCTACAAGTTCGGAGAAATCCGCATCCCGGGCGTCGAAGGGTGGAGCAAGGTCGAAGTGCAGGGCTGGCAACCAATAACCTATACGCTGTGGGATGCGGTAATCTACAACGGAACTTTCTATACGTTGATGACAGATGCAGGTTTCGACAACAATCTTTCACCGGATAAATCCGACTGTTGGGGTGAGATTGCCGATTACGCGCCGGAGTACAATGCCTACGAGCTGTCGGGGCACGATTATGTGGTCTATGGCGGGGAAGTGTTCCTTCCGGAGATGGACGTGAATGCCGACATTCCGGCACCGGGCGTGAACCTCGCACTGCACGATCCGCGCAACTACAACCTCAAAAAGCACATGCTCCGGCTGGCGATCTATGAACTTACGAAGCTGATCGCTCCGAACAACGTCTCGGTGGTTCGCATGCGCGATTACGAGGACTCGATGAAATGGTTGAACGATGCTGCCAAGCTGCGGCTAAATCCGCAGATTCCCCGAAAACTCGCCCGGGACAAGCAACCGGTTATGGACTGGCAGATGGCGACCTTTCAGACCGATTACGACCCCTACAAGAATCCGTGGCTGACATAATTTTGTTTGCCACCTTTTTCTCTAAAGAGTTTCAAAAAAGGGAGGAAAAAACAAAGTCGAAAGCAAACGTGAACAAAGGAAAGGGCCAACAATCGGTTGGCTCTTTTCTCATTCTGGCGGATTATTTTACCTTCGCGGCAAAACTTTTTGAAGGCTTGAACGCATGAATGTCGTGCTCCGGAATCACGATAGTCGTGTTCTTCGAAATGTTACGCGCAACTTTCCGCGCCCGTTTCTTAACTACGAAAGTACCGAACTGACGAAGAAAAACATCCTCTTTCTTAATCATCGAGTTTTTCACGCTTTCCATGAATGCTTCAACAACGGTCGACACGACCGCCTTTTCGTAGCCGGTAGATTTTGCGATCTCCGATACAACATCTTGTTTTGTCATAGTATCTTATTTTTTGATTTATTGTCGTAGGAAAGAAGTTAAATATAAATTCTTACTTAACAATAGCCCTTCGATTATCCCTTAAACCGGACATTTTAACCGCCCCCCTGAAAGTATTTGTCAACAATTTTTTCTTTATCCTATATTGACTGACAGTCAATTACAACCTTTTGTAATGTATAACTTTTGTCGCACCCAAGAAATTAAGTGTTATCTTTGATAACAAGGATAACCCTCTCTACGACATGAAAAAACATTGCTCTTCCTGCTTTTCTTTCTTGTCCAGCAATCGACTGTTCAAGCCCAACATCCGGACATCTCCCGCTATGAAACGGCCTACGCCGAAATCGCGGATATGCTCGACGGGAAATCCTCCCTGAGCATAAAACGCGCCGTATTCCTTGCAGAATGGGCGTACCTCGACGGAAATCTCGATTATGACTGGTTTTGTAGTAAAATAGATTCTGCCGTCATTTTCTTACATGGTTTTATGAAAGCAAATGGACTGGATAAGTACAAGACCGGTAAGAATATGGCCATTATCGAATATTTCTTTAATCCCTGGTCGGGTAACGGTCATAAACCGTTCATTTATGACCATAACGACATGGATAGTACGCAGGATTTCACCCAACAATTTGTCAGCAAATTGCTCCGAACACATAAGGGGCAATGCCGTTCCTTGCCTTACTATTATAAGATTCTGTCCGAAGCTATCGGCGCCGAGGCATATATTGCCTATGCGCCGATCCATACCTTTATACGATACCCGAATGCAGACAACCTTTTTCCTGAAGATTGGGTGAATGTGGAGCTGACCACCCATCAATATACACCGGAATTCTACTACGTCGATAAATTCGAGATAAACGAAAAAGCGCTGCACAACAAGGTTTATCTCCATCCGCTGACCGACCGGGAAACGGTTGCCGCGCAACTTTCCGATTTAGCGTTCGCCTATACCGTCAAATATGGGGTTTATGACGACTTCACCCGGGTATGTTCATCCAAGTCGTTTGAATATTATCCACGGCACTACAATACCCTGATAACTATGGGTAAGTCTCTCGACATCGCAATAGGCCGGTATTTGGAAAGCACCGGGGGAAAGGTGGATGAATATGTTCTGTCCCTCGAAAAGAAATCCAAAGAGTTATACGAGCAGTTGCTTGCTATGGGCTGGGAACAACTAGGCGAGGAGTATTTCGAGCGGCTCGACCGGAAAAATGAAGAGGCGAAGAAAATACTCGAAGAAACCGGAGGAATAAAACTTTAACCAGTACATAAACCACTCAAAACATTCATATTATGAAAACAAAGCGATTTCTTATTTTGACTGCGATTATTTGCATTGCATCATTATTTTCTATAGATTTGGCATACGCATACCATCCGGTGAGTCCGTATGCGTACTGCTTGAATAATCCGGTACGATTTATTGACCCTAATGGGGAGGAGGTCTGGATCTACTATCAAGATGACGATGGTAATGACCAAAAAATGCTTTACACTGCCAATATTGAGTACAAAGGAACAAATTCGTTTGTTGCCAATATGGTTGGAAATTTAAATGCTGTTTATGCCTATGGTGGTAATGCAATGATGGACGTACTTATTGGCTCCGAGAATGCTTTTAATGTATTGAATCAAAATTCGAGCATTGATGCTGCTGCGGGTGCATTCAGAAGAAATATGGATGGCGGAGGAACTATTTTCGCTGTGAAGTTCGGAGGTGCTGTAAACTTTGCAAATATTGAAACAGCAGCCCATGAGTTTTTTCACGGGGTGCAACATGAGTTAGGACAAGGAGGCCGATCTGTATTTAATGAAGTTGAAGCAATGGTTTTTGGTAATTCTGTTGCAACAAATTGGAGCTTCGACAATGGTGGCGGAGGTTCTATGACTCCTATGGGACAAGATACTCCAGCTGGACAGGCTTATGAATCTGCATTTCGCAGTTTGCAATGGGACGGATATTCACAACCTTCAATGGTGCAGGCGATTAATAATTTTCAAACTGGTGCTTATGTGAATAGCACAGGAGCCTATAACAATATGCGAACCTTGCCGGTACCATATGGAGGGGGCAAAATAAAATCTATTTTATCAAAATTTCACCCAAATTTTAGACGATGAAAACCAGACTTATTCTTTTTATCCTGTTTACAATATTGATAGCTAAGGTTTGTGGCCAGGAGCAATCGAATTCAGATCAATATCCTTTGCTTATTCCGGTTAATGAGTCTCGGCAACGATTGAAGATAGAAATCCCGTGTAAATGTATTACCGATTCTCTGGAGGTTGTCGTATCAGTTGGTGTGCATTTTGATAACGAAGTGAGTGATACAACGACTACTTTGACTCCAATAAAGATATATATCGGAAGTATTATCTATCACAAAGGAACTCCTAAACAAGTATACTTATCAAATAAACAGAGTTTAAATAATTCTTATGATCGGTGTATTTGGAAAACCTGTTCAGATAAATTCCTCGTATGGATGGAATGTCAGCCGTATAGCAGATTTTTTAATCGAGAGAATCAACCCAAGGGAGGGAAAGGCTTGTCCTTTACTTATAAAGTTATGCTAACTCCAGACATTGAATTGCCCTAATTTATAATTGGAAGTTACATCTTACTAGACAGGCGACATATAAGAAAACGATAATATGAGAAGAAAGCATTGATTTTTCCGCTTTGCTGTACGCTTATCCAAGTGTGTACACCCGGAATGTGGTTTTGAAGCTACTTACTCAAAAACAAAGGCGCAGGAAAATAAATCCTTGCGCCTTGTTTTGTTACATGATGGCAGAGCCTATAATACAGCCCTCGTCCGCTCGGCCAACTTCTCCCGCTCGGTATTTTTGTAGTAGTTCTTCCAGATCGTCATCGGACTGTTCCCGGCCATCTCGGCTACGGCATACGGGGAATTACCGTCATCGACCATTCGTGAGATAAAACTGCCCCGGGCCGAATACCAGGTTACATGCTCTTTGATCTTCAGAATGCGGCAGGCTTTAGTAAGCGTTCGGGTAACCAGGTTTGAAATTTGATGCACTCGCGTATAGCGTTTTACCGAATCGGTGTGTTTGCGCGTGAAGACCGGGAAGACATAATTTCCAGAGCCCGTTCCCTTGTATTTTCGGAGCAAGGCCCTCGATTGGGGGGGGGTGAGAAGCGGTTTGGCGGTCTTCGGAAATTTAATGCGTTCGTAGACAATCTTATCTTCCTGAACGCAATCCCAGGTCAGGTTACATACATCCACATTAGCCATTCCTCCCGTATAGTAGCTGAACCGGAACAGATCCAGATGCAGTTACTCCTTTGCGGAAAACAAACTCCGATCGATGTTTTCAAGTAATGCGATCGTTTTTGCCGATACGGCGCGGGAGGTTGTCTCAGGCCATTTGATCATGTCGCCCAATGAATCGAATGCTGTAATGCCTGCTCCCGGCATTCCGAGTTTAGCGGCATAATTGCACAAGGCGCGTAACAGCCGAAGGTGAGAAACTAAGCATCCCTGGTTGCCATTCTCCGCACCTCGGCGCTTCAAATAAAACGCATAGTCGGTGAGAAATTTCGCATCGATATCCTTAAAGAAATAGGATGACAGGCTTTTCCCATAGACTGCAGAAACAAAGGCTTTCAACGAACGATGGAATTTTTCATATTTCCGGGCATTGCTGCTGCTCAAAATAATCTGCCCGTTTTTGATGCGATCCTTGCTGTCGAAATACGTAATTCGTTCATCGATGAGCTGGCTTACCGTCCAGATACGGATATCCTGCCGAACAGCGGATTGCTGACGATCGAAACAGTGGGACAATTCCACCGGAGACCAAAAGCGACCGGATACTGTCCACTCCTCCGCCACACGCTGATAACGCATGCAGACCTCGCTCAGGCTCCTGTTCTTGGAGTAGGCGTCCGGACTGCCGTTGCGAAAGGTTTGTGACCGTTCATCCCAGTCCTTGTACTGTCCTGTGATGTCGAGAACTTTGGTGACACGCGGATAATCTGTCTGGAAAAAGACCAGCTCAAGTTTAACCAGATTCGAATTCTTCGGGTTTGGCTTACCCTTGACTTTGATAGAAAACATATTAGTTGCTTTTGCGCCCAATTTGTCAGTGCTCGGCAGATGCTCATCTGAGAGCATGTAGGACTGCAAAACAGGCTACATGAAATAGCCCCGTCCCCGGCAAATTGTTTGGAACGGACAAATAATCCGTTCGCGCAAAAACAACTAATATGCTGTCAATCAATGAATAGTAGAACTATTCTCTGTCATTACCTAAAAAACGCCGTCCCAGTACGAAGCGGGATTTTTCAGTTACCGGGATTCCGGTTATTTCATCTCCACGAGCGCCTTGCCGGTCATTTCGGCGGGCTGCTCCAGCCCCATCAACCTGAGCACCGTCGGGGCCACGTCGGCCAGGATGCCGTCGTGCACCGACTTCACGCGGTCGGAAACGACCACGATGGGCACGGGGTTGAGCGAATGCGCCGTATTGGGCGTACCGTCGGCATTGACGGCGTTGTCGGCATTGCCGTGATCGGCGATCATGACGACCTCGTAACCGTTCTCCTTAGCAGCCTCGACAACTTTGGCGACACACCCGTCGACGGCCTTCACGGCCTTCACGATGGCATCGTAGACGCCCGTATGGCCGACCATGTCGCCGTTGGCGAAATTCAGGCAGATAAAGTCGAACTTCCGCTCGCCGAGCGCAGCAACCAGTTTGTCAGCGACTTCCGGGGCGCTCATCTCGGGTTGCAGGTCGTAGGTAGCCACCTTGGGCGACGCGACCAGAATACGGTCTTCGCCCGCGAACTCCGCTTCGCGGCCGCCGTTCAGGAAGAACGTCACGTGGGCATATTTCTCGGTCTCGGCGATGCGCAGCTGCCGCAAGCCCTGCTTCGAAACGAACTCGCCGATGGTGTTGGGCACGTTCTCCTTGTCGAAGAGGATGTGCAGCCCCGTGAACTTGGCATCGTAGGGGGTCATGCAGCAATAGTAGAGGGGCAGGGTGTGCATCCCCTCGGCGGGCATGTCCTCCTGCGTCAGCACGATGGTCAGCTCCTTGGCGCGGTCGTTGCGGTAGTTGAAAAAGACCACCACGTCGTTGGGGCGGATCATGCCGACGGGCTGCCCGTTCTCGTCGATGCGCACGAAAGGCTTGATGAACTCGTCTGTAACGCCCTCGTCATAGGATTTCTGGACGGCCTCGACCATGTCCGACGAACGCTCGCCGATGCCGCTGACCAGCGCGTCGTAGGCTACCTTGACACGTTCCCAGCGCTTGTCGCGATCCATCGCATAGTAACGTCCGATCACCGTGGCGATCTTGCCCGTCGTGGCCGCGAGGTGCTTCTCAAGGTCAGCGACGAACCCCTTGCCGCTGTGCGGGTCGGTGTCGCGGCCGTCCATGAAGCAGTGCACGAAGGTATTTTCGAGACCGTAGGCCGCCGAGATGTCGCACAGCTTGAAAAGGTGCTCGAGCGACGAGTGCACGCCGCCGTCCGACACGAGGCCCATGAAATGCATGTTCACGCCGTTCTTTTTGGCATGTTCGAACGCCGCCTTGACCTCGGGGTTCTCCAGGATCGAATTGTCGCGGCAGGCGCGGTTGATCTTCACCAGATCCTGGTAGACCACGCGGCCGGCGCCGATATTGAGGTGCCCGACCTCCGAATTGCCCATCTGGCCGTCGGGCAGTCCGACGTTCTCGCCGTCGGTGCGCAGCTCGGCATGGGGATATTTCGCCGTCATGGCCGAGATATATTCGGGATGGACGGTCGAAATGACATCGGCCTTGTCGTGGCGGCCGTTGCCCCAGCCGTCGAGGATCATCAGTAATACCTTGTTATTCATAATTATCCGGTTTTTAACTATTCTTTTACTTTACCTGGGCCATAATCAGCTCCACGGCCTTGTCGATGGCGGCCTGCAGCCCGTCGGGGTTCTTGCCGCCCGCCGTGGCGAAGAACGCCTGTCCGCCGCCGCCGCCCTGCATCAGCTTCGCAGCCTCGCGCACCACGGCACCGGCGTTCACGCCCTGGGCCGTGATCTCGTCGCCGAGCATCACCGTCAGCATGGGTTTGCCGTCGTTGACCGCCCCCTGCACGAACACCAGCTTCGGGGAGCGGGCACGCAGGTTATAGGCCAGGTCTTTGATGAACTCGGGCGTACGGTCGGTCTGCGTGGCGATGAGCTGAACCCCGTGGCGCTCGGGCGTCGAGGAGATGATCTTCTCGGCCCACTGGGCGACCTGCTCGCGGCGCATGGCCTCGACCTCCTTCGAAAGCGTCTCGTTGCTCTCGAACATCTTCTTTACGGCCTGCAGCACCTGCGGGTTGTGGAGGTATTCGCTGATGTCGCGCATCGTATCCTCGGCGGCGTAGATGATCTTCTCGGCCTGTTCGCCCGTGACGGCTTCGATGCGGCGCACGCCGGCCGAGATAGCGCTCTCGGTCAGTATCTTGAAGAACCCGATGTTACCCGTGGCGCTGGTGTGCGTGCCGCCGCAGAGCTCGACCGACGTACCGAAGCGCACCATGCGCACCCGATCGCCGTACTTCTCGCCGAAGAGCATCATGGCACCGCATTTCTCGGCCTCCTCCTTGGTGGCCTCGCGGTTCTCCTCCAACGGATAGTTGGCGCGGACGGCGCGGTTGACGAGCATCTCGACCTGGCGCAGCTCGGCGGGAGTCATCTTCTGGAAATGCGAAAAGTCGAAGCGCAGGATCTCGGGCGTCACCATCGAACCCTTTTGCTCGACGTGCGATCCCAGCACCTTGCGCAGCGCCTCGTGCATGAGGTGTGTCGCGGTATGGTTGTTGGCCGCGGCCTGGCGTTTGGCAGCGTCCACGACGGCCGTGAACTCGGCCGCAGGGTTTTCGGGAAGCTCCTTGACGATATGGATAATCAGTCCGTTTTCCTTTTCGGTAGCCACGACGGCGATGCGCTCGTTGGCATTCTCGATGTAGCCGATGTCACCGATCTGGCCGCCCGAATTGCCGTAGAACGGCGTGCGGTCGAAGACCAGCTGGTAGGAGGTCTTGCCTTTGGAGGTCACGCGGCGGTAACGGGCGATCTTCACCCGCTCGGTCAGCGTGTCGTAGCCCGTGAAGACGCTCTCGCGAATGGGGAACAGCTCCACCCAGTCGTCGGTATCGACGGCCGCAGCGTTGCGCGAACGCTCCTTCTGCGCCTGCAACTCGGTTTCAAAGGCTGCCAGGTCGACGCCGACGCCCTGTTCGCGGGCGATGAGCTCCGTCAGGTCGATCGGGAACCCGAACGTATCGTAAAGCTCGAAGGCGTTCTTGCCCGAAATCAGTTCGCGGCCCTCTTTCTTGGTCTTTTCGACCACGCCGTCCAGCAGGCTGATGCCCGTGGCCAGCGTACGCAGGAACGAGGCCTCCTCCTCCTCGATGACCTTTTCGATCAGCGCCTGCTGGGCCTTCAGTTCGGGGAACTGGCCCCCCATCTGCTCCACGAGCCCCGCAACGAGCTTGCAGATCGTAGGTTCCGTGAAGCCGAGGTAGGTATAGCCGTAGCGCACGGCGCGGCGCAGGATGCGGCGGATGACGTAGCCGGCCTTGACGTTCGACGGCAACTGCCCGTCGGCGATCGAGAAGGCGATGGCACGCAGGTGGTCGGCGATGACGCGCATCGCCACGTCGCACTTCGCGTCGGCGCCGTAGGTCTTGCCCGAAAGCTGCGAAATACGCTGGATCGTAGGCTGGAACACGTCGGTGTCGTAGTTCGATTTCTTGCCCTGGAGGATCATGCAGAGGCGCTCGAAGCCCATGCCGGTATCGACGTTGCGCGCAGGAAGCTCCTCCAGCGAGCCGTTGGCCTTGCGGTTGAACTGCATGAACACGAGGTTCCAGATCTCGATCACCTGCGGGTGGCCCTCATTGACCATCCCGCGCCCGGGCTTGGCGGCGATCTCCGCCTCGTCGCGCAGGTCGAAATGAATCTCCGAGCAGGGGCCGCAGGGGCCGGTCTCGCCCATCTCCCAGAAATTGTCGTGCTTGTTGCCGCGGATGATATGGTCTTCGGGCAGGAACTGCTTCCAGTAGTCGTAGGCCTCCTGGTCGAACGGCACGCCGTCCTCCTCGGAGCCTTCGAAAACCGTGGCGTACATGCGGTCGGCGGGAAGTTTGTAGACGCCGTGGAGCAACTCCCACGCCCATTCGATCGCCTCTTTCTTGAAGTAATCGCCATAAGACCAGTTGCCCAGCATCTCGAACATCGTATGGTGGTAGGTGTCATGCCCCACCTCCTCCAGGTCGTTGTGCTTGCCCGAAACGCGCAGGCACTTCTGGGTGTCGGCCGCACGCGGATATTTGCGGGGCGCATTGCCCAGGAAGATATCCTTGAACTGGTTCATGCCCGCGTTGGTAAACATCAGCGTGGGATCCCCCTTGACGACCATCGGTGCCGAGGGCACGATCACATGGCCCTTGCTCTCGAAGAAGTCCAGAAAGGCCCGGCGAATTTTATTCGATTCCATATATAAGATTTTATCCGATTTCCACGTTTGTGATTTCGGGTTGCAAAATTACACAATTAAAGTTAAATTTGCATCCTATTAACCGGAGTTTTTTCCGCAATGAAGCAAAAAGGGCAGAGATTCGACACGCAGGCGCTGACACAGGAAGCGCAGGCGCTGACGCGCGACGTGGTCACGGCACCTTTCCGCCTGCGCACCTACCGCCTGATCCGGAAAATACTCATCGGCTTCATCCTCGTCTCGATCGCCAACGTGCTCTTCTCGTACTTCTTCTACACCCCCAAGATGTACCGCATCATCCGCGACAACCGCGACCTGGTCATCAAGTACCGCATCCTGCAAGACCGCATCCGCACCTCGCAGCGGCGCGTGGACGAAATCCGCCACCGCGACAACTACGTCTACCGCTCGCTCTTCTCGACCGACACGGTGTCGATCGACGGCGTGTGGCAGCCCTACCCCGACACCAAATACGCCGCGATGGCCGGGGACGACTTCGCCCCGCTGATGGTCGGCACCTGGAAGCAGCTCGACGCGCTGGCCCGCATACTCTACCTCGAATCGGTGTCCTTCGACGAATTGCAGGCATTCGCCCGCGACAAGGAGAAGATGTCGGCGGCGATCCCGGCCATCTGGCCCATCGACCGCTCGGCGCTGCACAACGACCATATCGGCGCCTTCAACCTACGCCGGATGCACCCCGTGCTGGGGTATATCCGCCCCCACAAGGGCATCGACCTGGGCTGCGACCGCGGCACGCCGGTCTACGCCACGGGCGACGCCGTGGTGGAGGTCGCCTCCTCGGGGGGCAACGGCGGCTACGGACACATGGTGCTGCTGAACCACGAATTCGGCTACAAGACCCGCTACGCACACCTGAGCAAAGTCCTCGTGCAGCCGGGCGAACGGGTCGCCCGCGGGCAGGTCATCGCCGAAACGGGCAACACGGGCATCTCCTCGGGCCCCCACCTCCACTACGAGGTGATCCACAAGGGCATGCCGGTGAACCCGATTAACTATTTCAACCGCAACATGACCGCCGCGGAATACGACGCACTCATGGAGAACATGCGCGATACGAACTTCGAAAAGCTCTGAGATGGCAGGAAAGAAAGACCTGGAGCGGCTCCGCAGGCGTAAGCGCCGCAAACAGAACATCATACGCGCGACGGTGCACTTTTTCGTGTGGGCCGGGGTCGCCGTGCTCTACTACATCGGGTTCTCGCTTTTCTTCGACACCCCCGTGGAGTACGAGCTCAAACACTCGACCGACCGCCTGCGCCGCGAATACGCCGCCCTCACCCAGCGGTACGACTCGCTCACGACCGTCATGCACAACCTCTCCGAGCGCGACCGCAACGTCTTCCGCATCCTCTTCGAATCGGATCCCTACGACTTCGATTCGGAATACGAACGCCGGCAGGCCGTCACCTACGAAAACATCTTCAACCGTTCGTCGCGGCGGCTCAAGCTCGAACTGCGCGAACGGGTCGCCGACATGGAGAAGCGGCTCGACGAGCTGAACGCCTCGTACCTCGACCTGCAGGCGCTCATCGACTCGGCGGGCAGCGGCTGCAACAACATCCCGGCCATCCAGCCCGTGATAAACAAGCAGTTGACGCTGCTCACGGCCTCGTACGGCATGCGCATACACCCCTTCTACAAGACCCTGCAATCGCACCAGGGCGTGGACTACACCATCCCCGAGGGGTCGCGCGTCTTCGCCACGGCCGACGGCGTGGTGCGCGACGTGGCGCTGCGCAACTCCACGTCGGGGCAGACGGTCGTGATCGACCACGGCAACGGCTACGAGACTTCGTACAGCCACCTCTCGAAGATCAACGTCCGCAAGGGCCAGCGCGTGAGCCGCGGCGAGATCATCGCCCTCTCGGGCGACACTGGCCTTTCGCTCTCGCCCCACCTCCACTACGAAGTGCGGCTGAACGGCATGCGCGTCGACCCGATCCACTACTTCTTCATGGAACTCACCCCCACCGAATACCAGCGCCTGATGCGCATCGCACAGTCGGGCATGCAGTCGTTCGACTAAAAACAAAGGAGATGGGAAACGACTGGACAAAGGATTTCGGCTTTGCGCGCGAAGAAATTTTCCGCAGCGAAGAAACGCTCCGCACAATCCGCCATATCCGTGCCTCATGGGGCGGCGAACCGGAGTTCCTCTGGGAGAAATTCCCGGACTACGCCGTTTTCCGGCGGCAGGACAACGCCAAATGGTATGCCGTGATATTGACGGTGCAGGCCGGCAAACTCGGCCTCGCGGACGAGGGGCGGACAGAGATTCTCGACATCCGGGCCGATGCGGAGACCATGGCACGGGCGCTGGACTTCGAACATTATTTCCCCGGTTACCATATGAATAAACGCACGTGGCTCACCGTACGGCTGGACGGCAGCGTACCCTTCGGGGAAATCGCCCCGCTGATCGCCCGCAGTTACGAACTGGCTGGGAAAAAGTAACCCGTCATGCAAATCCGACTTATCCTGCTCGACTTCGACGGCACGCTGGCCGACACGCGGCGCGCCAATACGCTGGCCTATGTCGCCACGCTGCGCGAGGCAGGCTATACGCTCACCGAGGAGGAGTATGCGGCAAAGTATTTCGGCATGCGGTGCAACGAGTTCCTGACCCGTTACGGCATCGCCGACCCCGCAGAGCGCGAGCGGCTGCGGCTGCGCAAGATCGCGCTCTACCCCGCGTTCTTCGACACCGTGCGGCTCAACCGCCCGCTGTGGGAGTTCTGCAGGCAGTTCCGGGCGCAGGGCGGCCGCGTATGGATCGTATCGACGGGCAGCCGCGCCAATATCGACAACGCAATGCGCCACCTGGGGATCACGGTCACGGGACAGCGGGCGGGGAGCCCGGCGCCGGCAGGCTGCGCCGGCATGGACGAAGCGGAAATGGTCGGAGCTGGCAAGGGTACGACCGCAACGGGCATGGACGGAGCCGGTGTGGAAGGAACGGGCAAAGGTACGGCCGGAGCGGACGTGGATACGACCGGAGCGGGAAATACGGCGCCGGGCGCGGCCGGATCATATACCGCCACGACCGGAACGGGTGCGGCAACCCCGGCTGCGGCGCGGGATCCCGAGCCGGGCGAAGGGCCGAACGGCGCCGTGGACGGAATCCTCTCGGGCGCTGACGTCGAGCACAGCAAACCCGCCCCGGACTGCTTCCTGGAGGCCATGCGCCGCGAGGGCTGCACGCCGCAGGAAACGCTGATCTTCGAAGACTCCGAAATCGGGCTCGAAGCGGCCCGCCGCAGCGGAGCGTCGTATTTTGTCGTGAAGTTGGACACATAAACTTCCGGAAACAAACCGTTTTTTCGGGAAAATTGTTATATTTGTCTCTGAAATTGTTCATTTTTGACAAATACTTTACTAATCCCATGAAACGATTCCTCCCCATCACAGTTTTGGCGGTTTTCGCATATCCCGCCGCAACCATTTCCTGCCAAAGCGGAAAAAAGGCCGCAGATCCCCAAATCTTCTGGGACGGAGGCGCGATTCCCGACCCTGTTTTCAGAACTTACGTACTCGATAATTTCGACACCGACCGCGACGGGAAAATCAGCCGTAAAGAGGCGGACGCCGTACTTGCCATCGACCTCGGCAGGCTCTGCGCAGAACTCGGTCCCGCAACCGAATCCCTCGCAGGCATCGAATATTTCAAAAACCTCAAACAGCTCATATGCAACGGAAATACACTGGCTGAACTCGATTTATCCCAAAATACGAGGTTGACCGAATTGAACTGCTGGGACAATCCGTTACCCGCACTTAATCTTTCAAAAAATACGGAGCTGGTAAAATTGAATTGCAACTACACTGCATTGGCCGAACTCGATTTGACCCAAAATACAGCGTTGACCGAATTGGCGTGCGAGGGCAATCCATTGACATCGCTCGATCTTTCCAAAAACACGAAATTGACGGTATTGTTTTGTCCTGCCAATCAATTGACGGCACTCGATCTCTCCAAGAATACGGCGTTAAAGGAATTACTCTGCTACAGCAACCGATTGACCGGACTCGATCTGACCCAAAATAAGGAGTTGGTTCATTTGCACTGTTACTACAACCAATTAACTTCGCTCGATTTGTCCCAAAATACGGCATTGGAGGAATTGCTCTGCTACGAAAATCAATTGACTGCGCTCGACCTTTCCAAAAATGCGGCCTTGATACAATTGAATTGCTACAACAATCGATTGAGGGCGCTCGATCTCTCCGAAAATACGGCATTGACAAAATTATTCTGCGGTTACAATCCATTGACCGAACTCGATGTGTCCCGGAACACGAAATTGACGGAATTGCTCTGCCACGAAAACCAATTGACAGCACTCGACCTGACCCACAACACAGCATTGGCGACAGTGTACTGCCCTAACAACCGGTTGACGGCGCTCGATCTCTCCAAAAACACGGCGTTGGCGACATTGGCATGCTCCAGGAATCAATTGACAGCGCTCGACCTGTCCCAAAACACAGCGATAACGGAACTGTACTGCAACAACAACCAATTGGCTGCGCTCGATCTCTCCAGAAATACAGCGTTGACGGAACTGTACTGCAACGGCAATCGATTGACAACGCTCGACCTGTCCCGGAACACGGAATTGACGAAAATCTACTGCGACGACAATCCATTGACAGAACTCAACATATCCAATCTTTCGAAAATAGAGGAGATCGTATTCGGCGATAATCCTGAAATAAACGTAATTGCCAACAGTCAAACCGTTGTCTCAGACGAAGTGCGACATTACATGGACGGAAAGCGGAAAACACCATGAACCGACTATTGCCGGTCATAGCATTGGCGGTTCTTGCATATCCTGCCGCGCCCGTCTCCGGCCAAAGCGGGGAGGAGAACGCGAAGCCCCCGATCTTTTGGGACGGCGGCATGATTCCCGACCCTGGTTTTCGCGCTTATGTACTCGAAAATTTCGACACCGACCGCGACGGAAAAATCAGCAGTGAGGAAGCGGACGCCGTACTCGTCATCGACTTGAGCAGGGAAGAACCGACCGACACTCCCGGAATCAAATCCCTTGAGGGCGTCGAATATTTCAAAAACCTCAGAGAACTCATAGGTGCCTTCCATCCGCTGACATCGCTCCGCCTCTCCGAAAATACGGCATTGACAAAATTGAACTGCCACGACAGTCAATTGACCGCCCTCGACCTGAGCAAAAACAAAGCGCTGACCCTTTTGGACTGCGCATACAATCAATTGACAGCGCTCGATCTGGCCGACAATACAGCGTTGATCGGACTGGACTGCAGCGGAAATCAATTAAGCGTTCTCGACCTGACCCAAAATCCGGAATTGACCGGATTGAACTGCTCGCACAACCGATTGACCGCCCTCGATCTGACCGGAAATCCGGCGTTGACCCAATTGGACTGCCGCGACAACCGATTGACCTCCCTCGACCTGGCCCAAAATACGGCATTAATCAGATTGGACTGCCACAACAATCGATTGACCGCCCTCAATCTGACCGGAAATCCGATGCTGACCGAATTGGTTTGCTCATACAATCTATTGCCCACCCTCGATCTCTCCGAAAATACGATGCTGACCGACTTGTGGTGCGAAAGCAATCGATTGACCTCAATCGATCTGTCCCAGAATAAGGCGCTGAGCAGGTTGTACTGCGACAACAATCGACTGACTACGCTCGACCTCTCCGCAAACACCGCATTGACTGGTTTGAGCTGCCACGACAATCGACTGACTGCACTCGCTCTCTCGAAGAATACGAAGCTGGTCGCTTTGGGCTGCTGCGACAATCCATTGATCCGGCTCAATTTATCCGATCTCGCCAAATTAGGAGCAATATCCCTCGATTACGACAACTATAAAATACAGGTAATCACCAACAGCCGGACGGCCATCGTGAGCAGCCTGACACGTTACATGCAATCCATCGAGGCCGAAAAGCAGAAAAAACACCTACAGCAAGAGGAATAACCTGCAATATGAAACTGCATATCTTAGTAATCCCATGAAACGATTCCTACCCATCACAGCTTTGGCGGTTTTCGCATATCCCGCCGCAACCATTTCCTGCCAAAACGGACAAGGGGCCGCGAATCCCCAAATCTTTTGGGACGGAGGCGCGATTCCAGACCCTGTTTTCAGAACTTATGTACTCGAAAATTTCGACACCGACCGCGACGGAAAAATCAGCCGCAAAGAAGCGGACGCCGTACTTGCCATCGACCTCGGCAGGCTCTGCGGAGAATCGAGCGACACTCCCGCAATCGAATCACTTGCAGGCGTCGAACATTTCAGAAATCTCAAACAGCTCATATGCAACGGACATGCGCTGACCGAACTCGATTTGTCCAAAAATACGGAGTTGAATATACTGAAATGCAAAGATAACCAGCTAACGACACTCGATCTGTCCGAAAATACCGCATTGCTTACATTAAACTGCGGTCGGAATCCGATAAAGACGCTTGACCTGACGGAAAATAGAGCATTGAGCATGCTGGTCTGCGACTACAATCAATTGACCGCATTCGATCTCTCCCAAAATACAGCCCTGACGCAATTGTTCTGCGGGCACAATCAATTGACTACGCTCGATCTATCCGAAAATACGATGCTTACCGACTTGTGGTGCGATTACAATCGATTGACGGAACTCGATCTTTCCAAAAATACGGAGTTGACCGATTTGTCCTGCGGTTGGAATCCGATAACAGCACTCGATCTCTCCGAAAATACAAAGTTAACTTATTTGAATTGCCTCAACAATCAATTGACCGCCCTCGATCTCTCCGAAAATGCAGCGCTGACCGAATTATACTGCGGCTACAATCGATTGACTGCGCTCGATCTCTTCGAAAATACGGAGTTGATTCGCTTGGGCTGCTCCGACAATCCATTGATCCGGCTCAATTTATCCGATCTCGCCAAATTAGAGGCAGTATCTTTCGATTACGAGAACCATGAAATACAGGTAATTACTAACAGCCAGACGGCCTTCGTGAGCGACCTGACACGTTACATGCAATCCATCGAGGCCGAAAAGCAGAAAAAATACCGACAGCAAGAGGAATAAACTGCAATATGAAACTGCATATCTTGAGTAATCCCATGAAACGGCTATCCCCCATTACAGCATTGATGGTTCTTGCGTATTCCATCACGACCGTTTCCTGCCAAAACGGGCAGGGATCCGCGAATCCCCCGGTTTTTTGGGACGGAGGCACAATTCCGGATCCGGTTTTTCGCGCTTATGTGCTCGGCAGATTCGACACGGATCGGAACGGGAAAATCAGCCGCGAAGAGGCAGATGCCGTATTCGCTATCGACGTCGACGCAGAAACAGCCGACACGCCCCTGATCGAATCGCTCACGGGCGTCGAATACTTCAAAAACCTCGGAAAACTCACATGCAACTGGAATAATCTGGCTGCGCTCGACCTCTCCGAAAATACAGCTTTGGACACATTGGACTGTAGTTGGAACAGGATAAAGGCGCTCGACCTTGCCGGAAACAAGGCATTGGCAAAATTGGACTGTAGCCAAAATCAATTGACAAAACTCGACCTGACCCAAAATACGGAGTTGAACGTATTGTATTGCACATGTAACCGATTGGCAGCACTCGATCTCTCCAAAAACAAAGCATTGACGGAATTGTACTGCAACATAAACGAATTAGCGACACTCGACCTCTTCGAAAATACGGAGCTGAAGGTATTGGATTGCAGCAAAAACAAGTTAATAAGGCTCGACCTCTCCGAAAATAGGGCATTGGCCAAATTGGACTGTAGCCGAAATAGCCTGGCGAAGCTCGACCTCTCCGAAAATACGGCATTGCATTTTTTGTCAGCATGGCAAAACCCATTGCTCCTGCTTGACATATCCGGCCTCTCGAAAATACGGCACATGGATTTCGATTTCGAGGACAATGACATACAGGTAATTACAGACCACCGAACCGCCATCGACGACGACCTGCTCCGCTATTATGCAATCCGCCGGAGCCGAAAAGCAGAAAAGGAATAACCGGCAGCGATACCGGCAGTTAAAAGTGACGGGCAGGCCAAAGAGCATTTCTGCCTGGACGGCTCCCCGAAGGAAGCCCCCCCCTTGCTCATCCTCACCGCTTGCAGATCACGTTGAAGTCGCAGTACTTGCAGGTATCGGCATCCTCGCACTGGCGGAACGGAACCGAGGTGTCGTAGAGTTCGGCGAGCTGCGCGCGCAGCAGTTCCTCGAAACGCTCGCGGTAAAGCGTATAGCGCGCCCCCTTCACCCCCGTTTGCTTGTCGTCCAGCTGCGGCGAATAGCCGGGGCGGTTCATGTTGCGGACGTAATAGAGCGCCGGTTCGACGTCGCAGCCGCGCGACCGGTGCAGCATCATCGCGTAGAGCAGCGTTTGCAGGATGTTCGAAAGGCGTTGTTTGCCCGTGCCCGTGAACAGGCTCTCCACGCCGTCGAATTCGAGGTGCGGCGCCCCGGTCTTGTAGTCCACCACCCTCAGCGCCCCGTCGTCGAGCGTGTCGATACGGTCGGCGATGCCGGCGAATTTCATCTCCAGGTCGCGCCCGCCCGCGCGGAAACGGAACGGATAGGCTACGGGCTCCTCCAGCCCCGACACGGAGAAAGCATCGTGCGCGGCGTCGTAGGGCATCACCCCGCCCCGCAGGTAACGGATCACGATGTCCTTCACCAGCAGCAGGTTGCCCGAATAATCCTCGGCCGTGGCATGTTTATCCTGCAAATAGTTCTCGTTGATGGCCGCCTCGACCGCCTGCGCCACTTCGCCCGTACGGATCATCGCACGCAGGGTTTCACCGGGATGCGCCTCCCCCGCGATGCGGGCGTAAAGCGTCTGCACGGCGGCATGGAGGATCGTACCGAACATCGGGGCGTCGACCTCCTCGGAAATTTCGTCATCGGCCTCCAAGCGGGCTATGGAATGGAAATAGAAGCGCAAGGGGCAGGCCACATAGCGGAAAAAAGCCGTCGGCGAGAGCGTCGCCGGGCTTTGGGCGTCGACAAAACGCTCCAGCCGGGCCATCACCCCTTCGTCCTTGGGCACCTCGATCGGCGCCGTTTCGGCCAGGTTGACGTCCACCCCCACTTCGACCTTGCGCACGTCGAAGCCGCTCTCGTAGTCCAACTGGTAGATATAGCGGCTCGGCTCGCCCGTCGACTTGTCGTCGGCGTGCGAGCAATAGAGCATGTGGACGGTCTTGGCGCGCTGGATCAGGCGGTAGAAATAGTAGGCATAGACGCCCTCGTGGTGCTCGGGCGTGGGCAGCTCGTAGGCCGCACGCAGGTTGTAGGGGATGAACGACGCCTGCGCCATATGATTGCCGGGGAAATTGTCGTCGTTCATCGAAAGGATGATGACGTTTTCGAAATCGAGGTTGCGGGTCTCGAGGATCCCCATGATCTGGATGCCCTCCAGCGGCTCGCCCTCGAAGGGGATGCGCAGCGTCTGCAAGTGCCGGCGCAGCAGCGAGGTGTAGACCTCGGCCGTAAGGTCGATATCGCACTCGTCGAGCGAGTTGCGCAACTTGGTGACCTGCTCGGCGATGACCGCCAGGAATTCGACCCGCTGCCGTGCATCGTCGCCCTCGTAGGGCTGGCGCGCCACGGCGGCGACCACGTCCAGCATGTAGTCGGACAACTCGCGCCACGTCGCGGCGGGCGTAAAGATCCGTTTCAGCAGTTCGTTGCGGCCCAGCCACGCGGCATCGACCGAAATGCGGCGGTCACGGACGATCTCCTCGTGCATCGTGCGCGTGAGTGCGGCGTCGCACTCGGCCACATAGGGGTGTGCGAGGATGCCGGCGACGTCGGCATGGTAGAACGTGCAGCCGTCGCCCTTGCGGCGGCGGTGGTTCTGCAACTCCACCAGACGCTCGACGAACGTGTAGGCCAGGCTCTGCCGCAGGGGGAAGCCCATCGTCACGTTCACCCGTCCGATGTCGGCGGGCAGGGCGTACAGCAGCGGCAGCAGCAGGTTCTCGTCGGTAAGCACCACGGCGGTCTCCTTGCCCAGCGCGGGCCTGGCGCCCGCGGCGATGCCGGGGTCTTCCTCCCTGCGGCGGCGGGCAAGGCCGGCGAGGATCGCCGCGGCATACTTGCACTGCACGGCGTTCGAGACGGCGGCGACCGACACGACCTGCTTCTCCCCCCGCATGTTGTCGTGCCGAAGTTCCGTGCGGGGCGGGAACTGCGCCACGTTCGAACGCACGAACATACCCGCCTCCTGTTCGGGGTCGTCCTTATAATAAGAGTCGTAGTCCCAGTAAAAATCGGTTTCGGCCGCCGTGGCGAGGAACCCGAAGAGGCGCTTCTCGCACTCGGAAAGGGCGTTGAACCCCGCCACGACATAACGCCGGGGCTCGGGGAAGGCGAACCCGCCCCCGCGGATGCGGTCGGCGGCGGCGCGCTGCACCATGCCGTTGTAGGCGATGCCGAGCGACGAGAGACGCTCCCGGAAGCGGCGGTAGATGGGGCCGAGGGTCTTCCAGATCGCCAGGAAACGGCGCTTCTCCTCCGAAAGGTCGGCCTGCTCGCCGAACGAGGACCAGAACGAAAGGATGCGCAGCTGCGCGGGCGTGAGATAGGAAATATCGGCTTCGATCTCCTTGATCTCCGAGATGTTGCGGAAGAGCATCTGCGCGTCGATCAGGTATTTGTCGATCGTATCGAAGTCCGTGAGGAGCATGTCGCCCCAGAAATAGAACTTGTCGAAGGGTTCGTTGTGGTAGGCCGAGTAGACTTTGTAGAGCTCGGTGATGAGCCGCACGCGGTCGCCCGTATGCAGCCCCGATATTTCGCCCGTCAGGTCGTCGATCGTCACCCATTCGGGCTGCCACATCGGACGCCCGGCGATACGCCCCAGGGCATCGACGAAAAACAACCGCGCACGCCGCGACGGGAAGAGCACCGCCCGATCGGACAGTCCCTCGCCATAGCGCGCATACAGGTCGGCGGCCACCTCCTCCAGAAAACCCTTCATAGCAGTTCGGACAGCCCCGGAAACGCATCCGGCGGTATCGTCCGCCCGGAATCCGGAAGCCCCCTTCGCATTATTGTTCCATGAGACTATTCTACGTGGCTGATCTCACCGCCCATGAACTTGGCGCCGCCGCGCACGACGGCAGGCTGCCCCTTATAGGTAATACGGGCGTTGGTCGTGGTCTTGCCGATGAACCGGTCGGTGATCCACAGCGACACGTCGGCCTTGCTCTGGGCATTGACCTCGGCCGACATCACCTCCAGCCCCGAGGCCGCGACCCTGCCCGTCGAGGCGAACAGCGTCAGGTAGCCCGCCTTGCCGGTGAGCGTCGCGCTGCTGCCGCCCGTGAGCTCCATCCTGAGGTCTTTGACATCGAACGCCGCCGTGAGCGACGCCTTGCGCCCCAGGGTCAGGTCGAGCAGCACCGCATCCACCGTTCCCTCGAACACGGCTGCGGCGCCCGACAGCGAAACGGACTGCAACGTATTGTAATAGACCGTCACCTCGGTGCGGTCGGGACGGCGCGAATCGGGCCTCTCGCTGATACGCAGGGTTTTGTCCTTCACCTCGGCGCGGAATTTCGATGTATAGGAGCCTTTCGTGTCGTATACGATCTTGGGGGCCTCGGTGTCGGGGACTTTCACGAATTTGATATCCAGGTCGGCATCCACCGCGACGGCCTCGAACGTGGTCAGCCACTCGTTATGTTCCGTAGGACTTGCGGCACCCGCCTCCTGTGCACGGCCGGAGGCTGCGAAAACCAGCATCACGGCGCTCAGAATCATCTTCTTCATACATTGTAGGTTTAAATACGTCGCTAAAATACAAAATTATTGCGAACCCCGGTTTGCCGTTCGGGATTTGTTTTGTACTTTTACTACCTAAAACGACATTTCGGACAGTGAGGGCGAGAATTCTGAATGCAAGCGCAGGGTCGGGCAAGACCTACCAGTTGGCGTACAAATACGTGCGCGACGTGGTCGAACAGCCCGGCATTTACCGCCACATCCTCGCCGTGACCTTCACCAACAAGGCCACCGAGGAGATGAAATCGCGCATCCTCAAGGAGATACACCTGCTGGCCTCGGGACAGCCGAGCTCCTACCTCGACAACCTCTGCCGCGAATTGTCGCTCGATGCCGCCACGGTGCGCCGACGCGCCCGGGAGGTGCGGTCGAAGATCCTGCACGATTATTCGCGCTTCACGGTGCTGACGATCGACACCTTCTTCCAGCGCATCCTGCGCGCCTTCATCAAGGAGCTGGGCATCGACCTCAATTACAACGTCGAGATCGAAACGGCCTCGGTGCTGACCAAGAGCGCCGACACGCTCATCGAGCAGATCACCACCGACCGCGACCTGCAGCGCTGGCTCACGGACTTCGTGCAGGAGCGCATTGACGAAGGCAAGAAATGGGACATCCGCGACGGCATCCTCACGCTGGGAGGCGAGCTGTTCAAGGAGAAAAACAAGGACGCACTCTCGGCGGCCCGCCCGCGCGAGGAACTGGCGCGTATCGTGGGCGAAGCCACGGCGCACGCCGCGGCGACCAAAAAACGGATGCAGGACGCTGCGGCCGAAGCCGTGCGGATCATCGGGGACGCAGGCGCCTCGGTCGCCGACTTCCCCTACAAAGGCTCGGGCTTCGCGGCCTATTTCTACGCCGTGGCGGGCGGCAGCTTCGAGCGCTACGGAAGCCGCGCGGAGGCGGCCTGCACCCGGGACGAGGCGTGGGGAAAACCCGGCAGCACGGCACAGGGGCTGCGTCCCCGGCTGCAACCCCTGCTGCGCGAAATGTGCGGCCTCTACGATGAGAACGTCCGCGCGTGGAACACCTGCGACCTGCTGCGCGAGAACTACCGCAGCTTCGCGCTGCTCTCCGACCTCTATGCCAAGGTGCAGCAGATGTGCGACCAGGAAAACATGATGCTCCTCTCGGAGACCAAATACATCCTCTCGGAATTCATCGGCCACAACGACGCGCCGTTCATCTACGAGAAGGTCGGCAACCGCTTCGAACACTTCATGATCGACGAATTTCAGGACACCTCCGTGAAGGAGTGGGAGAATTTCCTGCCCCTGCTGCAAAACGCCATGGCGCAGAGCGGGGCGACCTCGGTGCTGATCGTGGGCGACATCAAGCAGTCGATCTACCGCTGGCGGGGCGGCGACTGGAAAATACTCCACTCGCAGGCGCAGCAGGCGCTGGGCGCGGACAGCACCGAACTGGTCAACCTCACGGAAAACTACCGCAGCCTGCCCGGCGTGGTGGATTTCAACAACAAGGCCATCGGCCGCGTGGTCGAAGCCGACAACCGGGCGCTCAACGCGACGCTGGACGAAGCCGCGGCGCGGGGCGACATGGACGCCCGCACCGCCGCCGGGCTGCGCGACACCCTGCAAAAGGCTTACCGCGAACATGCGCAGACACCCCGCCGCCTGGGCGGGGTGCCGGGCTATGTTTCGGTGGAGACCTTCGCCGAACGGCCGCCCGTCGTGGAGCGCATCTGCGAGGTGCTGGACAAGGGTTTCCGTCCGTGCGACATCATGATCCTGGTGCGCGGGGCGACAGACGGCGCCAAGGTGGCCGCCGAGCTGCTGGATTTCAAACGCCGCAACGACGACCCGCGCTACCGGTTCGATGTGATGACACAGGAAGCGCTGATCGTGGGCAACGCCCCCGTCAGTTCGTTCATCGCCGCGGCGCTGCGCCTGTCGCTCAACCCCGACGACTCGCTCAGCCGCGCCGTCTACAACCACTACCTGGGGCGCGGGTTCGACCGCCCGCTGCCCGGGGACGAACGCACCTTTTTCCGCTCGATCCGGCTGCTGTCGCCCGAGGAGGCGTTCGAGCGGATCGTCATGCGCCACGCGCTGCACGACGACAGGCAGCAGACGGCCTACCTGCAAGCCATACACGAACAGATCATCGGCTTCTGCGCCAGCAAGATCGCCGACATCGCGCTGTTCCTCGACTGGTGGGAGCAGCAGGGGCAGAACCGGTCGCTGAGCGTCGACGAGAGCGCAACGACCGTCGAGATCACGACCATACACAAGGCCAAGGGGCTCGAAAAGCGCGTGGTGCTGATCCCCTGGTGTTCGTGGCAGCTCGATCCCAAGTCGGGCGGCAACGTGACGAACATCGTCTGGGCCGAGGCACAGGGCGATGCCGGCGCCGTCGGGCGCTTCCCGGTGAAATACAAGAAGGCGATGGCCGAATCGGGCTTCTCGGCGGAGTACTACCGCGAGCTGGTCTATTCGCACGTCGACAACATCAATCTGCTGTACGTGGCCCTGACACGCGCCGCCGAGTCGCTGCACGTCTTCATCCCCCGCAAGGGCGGCAAGAGCGTCGGCGGGCTGCTGCTGCAAAGCATCGGAGCCGACGGCGACAAAGCGCTGCTCGACGGCACCGAAGGGCGCCGCACCGCGACCGAGGAGGGCGAAAGGTTCGAATTCGGACTCTTCACAGGCCCCGTGCCCGGCGGCGGCAAAGCTTCCGACGGCAGGCACGTCGTGCTGGAGAACTACCCCACGGCACGCGCCGACCTGCGGCTGAGGCTCCCCTCGCAACGTTATTTCGAGGAGGAGGACGAGGTGGAACTCTCGCCCCGCAACTTCGGCATCCTGATGCACAAAGCGTTCGAGCAGGCCGACGACCGGCAACAGATCTACGAGGCCGTGCAGCGGATGCGGGACGACGGCACGCTGTCGCCCGGCGAAGCCGAAGCGCTGCGGGGGATGATCGCCCGGGCGCTGGCGCACCCCGTCGCGGGCGAATGGTTCGGGGGCGGCTGGCAGCGCGTGCGCAACGAGAACGAGATCATCGTCCCCGGTGCCGGGTCGACCCGGCGCCCCGACCGCGTGATGATCCGCGGCACGCGGGCCGTGGTCGTCGACTACAAGTTCGGAAGCCGCGAACCCGGACGCTACCGCCGCCAGGTGGGCGAATACCTCGGCCTGCTGCGGCAAATGGGCTACACCAAATGCGAAGGGTACCTGTGGTACGTGAAACTGGGGGAAATCGAAAAAGTGGAAGGATAAGATGAACGAAACCATCGGCATCATACCGCGTGCGTTCCGCCGCCGGGGAGTGTGGGTCGCCTGCACGCTCCTGCTGCGCGCAGGGCTGAATTTCCTCGGGCTGGCCATGCTGCTGCCCGTGCTGGCACTGGTGCTCGACCCCGGCAGCCTCGAGGGCGGCGGGGTACTGGCACGCGCCTACGAAGGGCTGGGCTTCGCCTCACAACGCACTTTCGCGCTGGCGGTCTGCGCGGCTGTGGTGGGCGTGATCGTCCTGAAGAGCCTGCTCGGGCTGTGGCTCGCCCGCGTCGAACGCACCTATATTTACGACCTCTACCGCACGCTTTCGCGGCGGCTGCTCGTTACCTACCACGACCGGGGGCTGCCGTTCGTCAAGGCGTCGAACTCGGCCGTACTGGCCCGCAACGTCAACGTCGTCTGCCTGGCCTTCGCGGCGGGCGTGCTCAAACCCGCCGCCGCCATCGCCGCCGAGGCGATGCTGCTCGTGCTGCTGTTCGGGGCGCTGATGTGGTACACGCCCCTCGCGGCACTGCTCGCCCTGGCGGTCTTCCTGCCCTCGATCTGGCTCTATTACGGACTGGTGCGCAACCGCATCAACCGCTACGGGGAACTGGAAAACAAGGCGCAGCGCGAAAAGGCGCGGCTCGTGGCCGAGACCTTCCGCGGCTATGCCGACATCGAGATCAACAATGCCTTCCCGATGATGCTCCGCCAGTTCGACCGGGCGATGGATCAGGTGATCCGCACGCGCCTGCGCGAAACGGCGATCGGGCTGCTGCCCCAGACCTTCACCGAGGTCGGGCTGGCCGTGGGCATGGCCCTGCTCGTGGCTCTGAGCCTCGGCGACGGCGACGGGCGGGCGCAAATGCTGTTCGGCGTATTCGCCGTGGCCGCACTGCGCCTGATGCCCTCGGTGCGCAACATCATGACCGGCTGGACGGCCATCAAATACAACCGCTACACGATCGGCATCCTGCGCGACGCCGCAGCGGACTGCCCCCCGGCGCCGGCAAACCCGGACTGCCGGGATACCCCCGGCCCGCGCAGCACCCCCGCCGCAACCGTTGCCCCCGGCAATCCCGGCAATCCCGGCAAACCCGGCAATCCCGGGAACCCCGCCGCCGATACCGCCAGCTCCCCCGAAAAGCTGCCGTTCCGGCACGAGATCGCCGTGCGCGACCTTAGGTTCCGCTTCGCGGACGGCGGGCGCGAGCTTTTTCACGGCCTTTCGCTGACGATCCGCAAGGGCGAGCGCATCGGTATCCGCGGAGCCTCGGGCGCCGGGAAAACGACGCTCTTCAACCTGCTGCTGGGGCTGTACGAGCCGAGCGGGGGTGAAATCGCCATCGACGGCACGCCACTTACGGCGGCCAACCGCCGGGCATGGCAGAACCGCATCGGGTACGTCTCGCAAAACCTTTTCATCGCCGACGGCAGCTTCGCGGCCAACGTCGCGCTGGGCATCCCCGCCGGGGAGGTCGACCGGGAGCGGGTCATGCAGGCGCTCCGCGCGGCACAGCTCGGGGAGCTGGTCGCCGGGCTGGCGAAAGGGATCGACACCCACGTCGGGGAGTGCGGCTGCCGCCTCTCGGGCGGACAGCGCCAGCGCATCGGCATAGCCCGTGCGCTCTACCGGCAGGCCGACGTGCTTTTCTTCGACGAGGCGACCTCGGCGCTCGACAGCCGTACCGAAGAGGAGATCAACCGCTCGATCGCCGGGCTCGCTGCACGGGATGCCGGGCTGACACTGGTCGTCATCGCCCACCGCGAAAGCTCGCTCGAATACTGTAACAGGATCATAACGATAGGAGAATAAAACATGGAATACCTCATAGCCGGCATACGCATCGACATCCCGCACCGGTTCACGACGGGCGCCTTCGGCATGGCGCTGGCACCGTTCGCGGCCGGAAGCAAAACGGAAACGGCCGCCGGCAGCAACCGTATGGCGGGCCCCGTGCCCGGAACGGCGACAACCGCAGCACCCTCCCCGTCGGAAACCCCGGGGACGGAAAGGAGTGCACCCCACCCTGCGACATCCCCGGCGGGCACGGCACAACCAGACCTCATCCTGCACACGGGACTGCTCGCCGGCGACACGGCCGGCTATTGCGAACTCGACGCATTCGACTTCACCGACGCCGATGCCGACTGCCGTTTCGGCCGCGACACGGAGGGCTACCTGCTTACCATGACACCCCGCGACGGCAGCGCCCCGGCACGGTTCCACAAAGCCTTCGGCAGCCCCGACGCCACGAGCGACATCACCCCGGAGCACAATCCGGCGCTGTTCCGCTTCGGGCTGTGGACGATGTTCAACATCGCCGCGCTGGAACGCCGGGCGGTAGCCGTACACTCGTCGGTGATCAGCCTGGACGGGCGCGCCGTACTCTTCCTCGGCGAATCGGGCACGGGAAAGAGCACCCACACGCGCCTGTGGCGCGAGCATATCCCCGGGGCACGCCTGCTCAACGACGACAGCCCGATCATCCGGATCGCCCCGGAAGGGGCTGCCAAAGCGGCAAGCGCTCCCGCGACAGACACGATTCCCGCCCTGCAAGGCGTTCTCGCCTGCGGGTCGCCGTGGAGCGGCAAAACCCCGTGTTACCGCAACGTGAGCAATCCGATAGCGGGCATCGTGCGGCTTTCGCAGGCACCGCAGAACCGCATCCGCCGCCTGCGTCCCATCGAAGCCATCGGGGCGCTGCTGCCTTCGTGCCCGCCGTCGTTCGCACACGACGAGCGGCTGGAAGACGCCATCTGCCGCCTCGTATCCCAAATCGTGGCGCAAGTCCCCGTCTACCACCTCGAATGCCTGCCCGATGCCGCGGCAGCCCGTCTCTCCTGCCGCACGGTATTCGGTGACGACGCCCCAAACACCCTCCGCTGATGCTGCTGACCAACCGCCTCTTCTTCGAACAGGTCGAAGCGATGCTCGCCGAAGGACACGAAGTCCAGATCCGCATGAAAGGACACAGTATGCGGCCGCTGCTGCGCAACGAACGGGACATCGCCGTACTGACCCCGATTGCGAAATATGCCCCGGCACCTGTCCCGGCAGCCGGGGCACCTGCGAATCCCGTCCCCGAAACCCGCACCGCCGACGGCAATGCCAGCACCGCCCGCCAGACCCGACTTTCGGGTAACACTCCCGGCATGGCACCTGACCAGCTCACACCCGCCTGCGGCACCCGCCATCCGGCTCCGCCGCCGAGCGGCATCAGCGCCCTGCGGCCGGGCGACGTCGTCCTGTTTCGCTGCGAAGGGCGCCATATCCTGCACCGCATCGTCGGGATCGAAACAGGCGTCCGCTGCGAAGGAAACCGTCCCGTATGCGCACCAGCCGCAGGGAATGCCCCGTCCCCTGCGGCATCCGCGGAAAACCCCGCAGAGAGGGATTCCGCCGCGGGGACACTCCGTTTCACCCTGTCCGGGGACGGTAATTACCGCACGACGGAGCATTGCCTCGGCAAGGATATCGTCGCCGTGATGACGGCTGTCATCCTGCCGTCGGGACGCATCGTCCGCACCAGCTCCCGCCGCTGGAAACGGCGGTCGCGCAGGTGGCTGGCACTCCCCCGGGGCGTGCGGCGCTTCGTCCTCCGGGTCATGTGGCGGTTCGGAATCCGGTAACCGGAGACCGGACGGCCGATAAATGCGGTTCCCGGGAAACGGCAGTCTGCAAAAAAGCACTCCAGACCGGCCAACGAAACAGCCGCCCCGGAGTGCGTCTGTTTCCAGCACAAAGCGTTACGCTTCATCGAATTCCCGCAGCTCGCGGATACGCCGCTGCAGGTCACGGATACGCCCCCACTCATGACGTGTTATCACGATGCAGGCAACCGCCGTCAGCGAGAGCAGGGCGGCGACCGTCCACCACATGCCATGCGCCGTATAGTAGCCCGCCGCATACAGCAGCATGCCTGCAACGAACAGGATTACGACGACATACTGGAAAATATAATACGCTCCGGCAAAGGCCGCATAGCGGGTCATGCGGTGTTCACACTCGACGATATCGGCATCGCAGCGCGACACCCGCAGCAGCAACCACAGGGAAAAGAACGAAGGGAGCAGACATAAAAGGTAGCCCGCCACGACCCACCAGATGAAAATATCGGATACTCCGCGGAATTTGCCGATTGCGACACATAGCGGGACAACCGCCACACCCAACAGCAGCATGAACTGTACATAGTGCAAGTACGAACCGACACGTCCCCGCAGCATACGTTCCATATCCTGCCGCCGGATCACCTGCTCCCGGTCGAGCCGTTCCGAGAGTACTTTCCATTTGAGTTTCAACTCTTCGAGTTCCATAATTCCTGAATTTTACCGGTTATACATTTTACGCAGTTTGCAGCGGATACGGGTCAGTTTCACGGCCACATTACCGGGAGACAGGCCCGTGATGGCGGCGATCTCCCCGGCGGGATGTTCTTCGAGCCACAGCAGGATCAGCGCCCGGTCGAGCCGGCCCAAGCGTGAGATCACCGCATACAGTTCGTCGAGCTGCTCGCGGGCCTGCATATCGTCGTCGCACGCCAGGTCGACCGAAAGGCGCACGCTTTGCGGACGCCGCATCCGGCGGCGGACAAACGAAATGCAGGTATACAATGCGATGCGGTATACCCACGTGGCTGTTGTGCTCTCTCCCCGGAAATCGGGGAATCCCCGCCACAGAGCCAGCACGACCTCCTGAAAATAATCGTCGATCTGCCCGCGCCCGGGTGCATAGACATAGCACACTTTGTAGATTATGCGTTTGTGATGCTCGATAAGTTCGATGAACCGCTGTTCCGTATCCATGTTTCAGCATTTTACCCCAATAGTCGCCAGGGAGTGCAAAAAAATTACGGTTGCCGATAAAAAAAGGCCGAAACCACGGTGGGTTTCGGCCTTATCGAATATATGGCGGGGCGCATCGCACCCCTTGGTGACAGATTACTCGCCCAGCGCAAAACGCTTGTAAGCGACAACCGTAGCCTCCTGGTCCGCCTTGTGGATGAACTCGGCGATCGTCTCCTTCTCGCCTACCACCGGCTGGTTCAGCAGCGTGTTCTCCTCGAAGAACTTGCGCATCTTACCCTCGGCGATCTTCTCGAGGATAGCCTCGGGCTTGTTGGCGTTCTTGGGATCCTGCTTCATGGCCTCGACGGCGATCTTACGCTCGTGCTCCACGATCTCCGCGGGGCAGTCGGCCTCCGAAATCGAAACCGGAGCCATCGCCGTAGCCTGCATGGCAACGGTGTGGGCGACCTCGGCGGGAACCTCCTTGTTGAAACCGAGGATCGTACCGAGCTTCTTGTTGAAGTGCACGTAAGCAGCGCAGTAGGGAGCCTCGATGCGGGCATAGTATGCCAGTTCGATCTTCTCGCCCGTCTGTCCCGATTTCTCGGTCACCATCTCTTCGACGGTGTGGCCTTCGGCGTTCTTCGAAGCCATCAGGGCGTCGCGGTCTGCGGCGTCGTTCTTTACGGCAACCTCCAGCATCGCGTTGGCCGATGCGGTATATTCTGCATTCTGAGCCACGAAATCGGTCTCGCAGGCCAGGCAGAGAAGGTAAGCCTTCTGGCCTACGATCTTCGTAACGACGACACCCTCGGTAGCGGTGCGGTCGGCGCGCTTGGCAACGACGAGCTTGCCTTTCTCGCGGATAATGTCCTGAGCACGTGCAAAGTCACCTTCGGCCTCGATCAGGGCATTCTTGCAGTCCATCATACCGGCACCGGTCATCTTGCGGAGCTTCATTACATCAGCAGCTTTGATTTCCATAATAATTTTCCTTTCTTTTTATTGTTAATTGATTTCCCCAAAAGGCGATTACTCGGCCTTGGCCTCGGCTACCGCTTCCGCAGCTGCCTCTTCGGCTACTGCTTCAACGGCTGCTGCTTCGGCTGCGGGCTCCTCGAACGGAGTCTCCACAGCTGCGACAACCTCGGCTACGGCGGCCTGCTCGGCATCGATGGCTGCCTTCACGGCCTTCTTGATGCGGGGCTTGCCCTCCTTCTTCACGGGAGCGTCGGCACCTGCCTCGGCCTCCTGGGCTTCCTTCTCCTTTTCGAGCTTACGCTCCTCGGTACCCTCGGCGATTGCGGCGCACATGGCTTCGAGCACCACGGCAATCGACTTGGTAGCATCGTCATTTGCAGGTATAACGTAATCAATGTCGGTCGGATCACAACAAGTATCTACCATTGCAAATACGGGGATGCTCAGGCGTTTTGCCTCCCTTACGGCGTTGGCCTCCTTCTGCACGTCGACGACGAACAGGGCGGCCGGCAGGCGCGTCAGGTCGGCGATCGAGCCGAGGTTCTTCTCGAGCTTCGCGCGCTGGCGGGAAATCTGGAGCTTCTCACGCTTGGAGAAGTTATCGAACGTGCCGTCGCTATTCATCTTGTCGATGGTAGCCATTTTCTTGACGGCTTTACGTATGGTGGGGAAGTTTGTCAGCATACCGCCTGCCCAACGCTCTGTGACGTAAGGCATACCGACGGCTGCCACCTTTTCGGCAACAATATCCTTGGCTTGTTTCTTCGTGGCTACGAACAGCACGCGGCGGCCGCTCTTGGCGATCTGCTTGATGGCTGCGGCAGCCTCATCGATCTTGAGCACGGTCTTGTGCAGGTCGATGATGTGGATGCCGTTCTTCTCCATGAAGATGTAAGGAGCCATTTTGGGGTTCCATTTGCGCTTCAGGTGACCGAAGTGCGCACCGGCTTCCAATAATGTATTAAAATCTGTACGTGACATTTTAATTCAATCGTGTTTGTTAATTTTAATTCTCTTTTCTTCAACCCGACGGGTAGCGGCCTGGCCGATCCCACGGGTTTTCCGCGGCGGGGCAACCTGAAAGTAATACGCGTATAGATAATATAGGTAGTCTTTCCGGTTTGTGACCCGCACCGTGCTTGCCGAAATTCGGTCGTACGATTAACGCTTGCTGAACTGGAACTTGCGGCGTGCTCCGGGCTGACCGGGCTTCTTACGCTCAACCTCGCGGGGATCGCGCGTGAGGAACCCGGCTTTTTTGAGTGCCGGACGCATCTCAGCGTCGATTTCGCACAATGCGCGTGCGATGCCCAAGCGAGCGGCCGAAGCCTGTCCCGTAACACCACCGCCATCGAGGTTGATGACGATGTCGTAATTCTCCACCGTGTTGGTAGCCAGCAGCGGCTGCTTCACCTGGTACTGGAGAATTTCGAGCGGGAAGTAAACTTCAAGCGCCTTGCGGTTGATTGTAATCTGACCCTTACCCGGCTTCACGTATACGCGAGCCACAGCGGCCTTACGACGACCTACGGTGTTTACAACTTCCATAACTCTTACTTAATCTCGTTTAACTTAATGGTCTTCGGGTTCTGCGCTGCGTGCGGATGCTCCGTGCCGGCATATACCTTCAGGTTTCTGAGCAGCGCGGCGCCCAGACGGGTGCGGGGCAGCATGCCCTTGACTGCTTTTTCGACGATGAACGTCGGTTTCTTGGCCAGATAGTCGGCAGGCGTAGCGAAACGCTGGCCGCCGGGGTATCCGGTGTGACGCGTGTAGACCTTGTCGGTCATTTTTTTGCCCGTGAGCTTCACCTTGTCCGCGTTGATGACGATGACGTAGTCACCGCAGTCCACGTGGGGCGTGTAGCTGGGCTTGTTCTTGCCTCGGAGGATCTTCGCGATCTGCGATGCAAGACGTCCCAATACCTCATCCGCAGCGTCGATGACGACCCATTCCTTGGTCACCGTCGAAGCATTGGCCGAGATAGTCTTGTAGCTTAATGAATCCACTGTGTTTTACGTTTAATTTAACTTGTTTGTAATCCGTTCCCCGCACTTTACGGGTGCGCAAAGGTACTAAAAAGTTTTCGTTCTGCAAAATAATACGGATTAAAAACGAGAATAGTCATCAACGCCGACCCGGACTTCCCGTCCCGGGACGGACGGTCGCACCGGCTGCCCGGCAGGCCGGGTTCTGTCCAGCCGGAAAATCAACGGAAGCGTATACCTCACCCGCACCGGTTCGCCGTTCCCGAGCCGTCCGGGTTCCCAATTGGGCGACAGGGTGAGCACCCGCCCTACTTCCCGGATCAGGGCCAGATTCCGTCCCTGCTCCACGACGATTTCGGACAGCGTCCCGTCCTTTTCGACAATGAACGTCACTACGATGTCGTCTTCGACTTCATCCTCGAGCGCCTCCCGGGGATATTTCAGGTTCTCCATCACCCATTTGCGGAAACTTTGCAGATCCCCGCCCTGAAATAGCGGCATCCGTTCCAGTTCCCCGGCCACATCCTCCTCCAACGGAATTCCATCCGACAGCCCCGCCGCGAGCGAATCCGCGGCCGTAGGCACCGCCAACTGGATATTGACGGGCATTACCAGTTTCGTGCGCACCGCAACGTTCCCCAGGCGTCCGGGAGTCCACCGCGGTGCGGAGGCGAGCACACGCAGGACTTCGGCCGAGCATCGTTCGTCCGTCGAACTGACCACTTCCGGCTCCTCGACCGCCCCTTGCCTGCCGACGACGAACGACACGACCAGGCGCGCCTCGACCCCCTCGCGGAACATCTCCCCGCCGAAACAAAGATGCCGGAACACCCAGTCCCGGAAAGCGAGCACGCCTTCCCCCCGGAACCGGGGAGGTTCGTCCACGCGCAGGTAAACAGTCCGGCCGGAAGCGGCGGTATCCAGCCTTACCACGGCGGAAGAATCCGGCAGGATGGCCGGATGTGCCGCAGCGCTGCCCGCAAAGTACGGGAGCGCAGCAAGGAGAAAAAAGAATCGGGTCATTTTCAAATGGATTCGGGTAGACGATCCCTGCAAACATACGATTTTATATCCGGAATTACAAATCGAACGGGCAGGCAGGCGGGAACGCGGCCGCGGGTCAGCGACCGCTACGGGAACGTCCGCGGGCATGGCGGACGACCTCGTAGCGTCCCGCCGAATCGGTCACGAGCCGGTGCACGCCGGGGTCGTCGGGCAGGTAGCGCACCACGACCGAATCGCCGATGCGGGCCGTATGGAGGTTCTCTTTCTTGCGCACCTTACCGGTGTACGTTTGTCCGCCGACCACATAACGGTAATCGAAGTAACAGACCGTATGTTTCCCGCGGTAACGACGGCTGCGGGGCCTGTACCCGACGAATTCAGCCCGTGAAGAGCTGCCTGTCAGCACGGCCTTCGTCTCGGCGCCTTCCGCCTGCAACCTCCCGGAGATATGCCCCGACCGGAGGAGGGCCGCCCCGAGCAGGGCAGCCGGCACGCAGAGAAAAGCAATGATCCATTTACCTCGGCTCATAATTCAGGAATCAGTCCGGACAAAAATACAAAAAACGAGGAACGGATGCCGTACAACGACGGCAGAGCCGGATTATGGCGGTTCGGGGTCATCGTTGCGGTTCGGGGCAGAAGATATATTCCGGGCTCCACTCCGCCGGAGGCACGACGGCAGGCCAGCGGTGCGAAGTATCGGGCTTCAGCAGGAAGTCGATCGGAAGGAGATATTTCACGGGCACTTTCGCGCTGTTCGCAATGCCGCCTCCCATCCGGGCAGGCGCCCAGCGGGGCGAGCTGCGCACGACGCGCACGGCCTCGCGAACCAGCGCCGGCGATTCCGAAATACCTATCGGCCCCGCCTTCCGCTCCGGCAGCAGCTCCTTGTACCGTTCATCCGTCCCCGGGGACTCCTTGCCGCACTCCTCATCACCACGGGCTGCCGCACTCAACGGCCCCACCTGCGTAACGTTCCCGAGCGTGTCGATGACGAAGCTAACGAGGATACGCCCCTGCTCGCCCCGGTCGAAGGCCTCGCGGGGATAGCGGATATTGCGGTACACCCAGGCACGGAACTCCGTGAGGTCTCCGCCCATAAAGGTCGGATATTGTTCTAAACCCGTGTGGAAGACGCACTCCCCGGCCTCGGAATCCTGTGCCGCAGCCCCCTGCGACACACACAGGGCAAGCAGCCATACACACCATTTTTTCATAGTCAATGTTTTTTCACCGGATACAAGCGGATCGGAGTTTTCATAAAGATACAAAAAAAATCGCACTGTTGTCCAATAAAACGCATCCGGCAACAAAAAAAACGGCATGAAGAGGGAGAGCGTGACGGGAGCCGGAGACCCCGGCGAGGGAGTCCCTACGGGGGCGGAAGAGCGGCGCCGACTGCCTGCAAAAACCCGGCACGACCACTCACAAAAAAGGCGGGCTCCGAAAACCGGAGCCCGCCCCTGTCGCGGACGACACTTCAGCCGCCCGGCGTAGTATTATCCGAGGAACGACAGCAGGATACCCGCAGCGACGGCCGAACCGACCACGCCGGCCACGTTGGGCCCCATGGCGTGCATCAGCAGGTAGTTCGAAGGGTTCTCCTTCTGGCCTTCGGTCTGCGATACGCGGGCAGCCATCGGGACTGCCGAAACGCCTGCCGAACCGATCAGCGGGTTGATCTTGTTCCCGTCCTTGCTGAATACGTTCATCAGCTTGGCCAGCAACAGGCCGCCGGCCGTACCCATGGCGAACGCCACGACGCCCAGCACGAGGATCCCCAGCGTACGGAAGTTCAGGAACGCCTCGGCCGTAGCCGTAGCGCCGACCGTGAGGCCGAGGAAAATCACCACGATGTTCATCAGCTCGTTCTGCACCGTCTTGCTCAGACGGTCTACCACGCCGCACTCCTTCATCAGGTTACCCAGCATGAGGCAGCCGATCAGCGGCGCCGCACTCGGCAGCAGCAGCGAGATAATCACGGCGATGATCAGCGGAAAGAGGATGCGCTCCAGTTTCGACACCGGGCGCAGCGTACGCATTTTGATACCACGCTCCTTCTTGTTGGTCAGCGCGCGCATGATGGGCGGCTGGATCACCGGCACGAGCGCCATGTAGGAATAAGCCGCCACAGCGATCGGGCCCAGCAGTTCGGGGGCGAGCATCGAGGTGAGGTAGATGGCCGTCGGGCCGTCCGCACCGCCGATGATACCGATGGAACCGGCCTGCGCGGGCGTGAAGCCCAGGGCGTAGGCGCCGAGGAACGTCGCGAAGATGCCGATCTGCGCGGCGGCGCCGAGCAGGAAGCTCTTCGGGTTGGCGATCAGCGGGCCGAAATCGGTCATCGCCCCCACGCCGACGAAGATCAGGCAGGGGTAGATACCCAGTTTCACACCCAGGTAGAGGTAGTCGAGCAGTCCGGCGTTAGCCACGAAAATATCCCAGTGGACATGTCCGTCGGCGAAAAGCTCGGTATGGTACAGGTTCGCACCGGGCAGGTTGGTGAGCAGCATGCCGAAGGCGATGGTGAACAGCAACAGCGGTTCGAACTTGTGCCTGATAGCCAGATAGAGCAGGAAGAATGCCACGCAGATCATGGCGACGCTCCCCCAGCCCATCTCGGAGAAGAAACCCGCGATACCGGTCGAACCGGCGAAATTACGCAGGCTGTCCCATACGAAGTCAGCGTTCGAGGTTAGCATTGTCAGCATAGGGCTATTCGATAACGATCAGGTTATCGCCTTCCATAACCGTAGCGCCCTGCTGGATGCAGACCTCCTTGACTACACCGGCACGGTCGGCGTCGATATTGTTCTCCATCTTCATGGCTTCGAGCACGACGAGCGTCTGGCCCGAGGCCACCTTGTCGCCGACCTGCACCTTGACCGAGAGCACGGTGCCGGGCAGTGGGCATTTCACGGCGTAACCCGACGAGGGGGCCGAAGGGGCGATGCGGGGCGAAGGCGAAGCCGTCGCTGGGGTAATCATCGCACTGTTGGCTTCCTTGGGAGCGGGCACCACCTGGGGCCGCGATGCGGCAGAGGTCTTGGCGCCTTCGATCTCGACCTCGTAGGCCGTACCGTTGACGACGACGTGCGCCACCGTCGAGGCGTCGTTCACCTCGTCGATCTGCACGGTATAATTCTGTCCGTTGATTTTCAGTGAGTAATCTTTCATTGTTATTTAAGTTCTATTTCCTTTCGGGAAGCGGGGTTAAACCGTGAATTTTCGAATTCCAGGGCGAATAGGCACGCTTGATGCTCAGGATGGTCAGCACTTCGGACTCCCTGTCGTGCAGGGCGCTCCGGTAGAGCTTCAGGGCCGTGGCGATGGCCGCGATCTCCTCGTCGTGGATCTGCCCCGGAACTACCGCGGACTTATTGGCAGCGGCAGTCGCAGCGGCCTGGCGGCGCGTGAAGACATAGCCGAAGAGCTTCATCACCCACACCAGCAGAACCAGCACGAGGAACACGAGGCAGATACTGATGAGTGCCACCCACAGCATCTCCGACCAGCTCCAGTCTATTACCGATAATATTCTCATACTCATGCGATTCTATTACAACGGAATATTCGAATGCTTCTTCGCGGGGTTCTGCAGGCGCTTGGTTGCCAGCGACTGCAGCGCACGGATGATGCGGAAGCGCGTGTTGCGCGGTTCGATCACGTCGTCGATATAGCCGTAGCGGGCGGCGTTGTAGGGGTTCGAGAACTTGTCGTTGTACTCCTTCTCCTTCTCGGCCACGAACTTGGCTTTCTCTTCGGGCGACTCGATCGCTGCTACCTCCTTGCCGTAGAGCACCTCGACGGCACCGCTGGCGCCCATCACGGCGATCTCGGCCGTCGGCCATGCGTAGTTGATGTCACCGCGGATGTGCTTCGACGACATCACGATATAGGCGCCTCCGTACGCCTTGCGCAGCGTGACGGTGACCTTGGGAACCGTAGCCTCGCAATAGGCGAACAACAGCTTGGCGCCGTGCGTAATCACGCCGCCGTATTCCTGGGTCGTACCCGGCAGAAAGCCCGGAACGTCCACCAGGGTCACGATCGGAATGTTGAACGCATCGCAGAAGCGGATGAAACGCGCGGCCTTGCGGCTGGCGTTGATGTCGAGCACGCCGGCCATGAACTTGGGCTGGTTGGCGACGATGCCGACCGACTGGCCGTTGAAACGCGCGAAGCAGGTGATGATGTTCTTGGCGTATCCGGGAGCCGACTCCAGGTACTCGCCGTTGTCCACGATCGCACGGATGACCTCGGCCATGTCGTAGGGTTTGTTGGCGTTGTCGGGGATGATGTCGTTGAGCGAATCCTCCAGGCGCGTGATCGAGTCGTTGCAGACGGCCAGCGGAGCATCCTCCATGTTGTTCTGCGGCATGTAGGAGATGAGCTTGCGGATCAGCTCGATGCCCTCCTCCTCGGTATCGACGGCGAACTGCGCCACGCCCGACTTGGTGGTGTGCATCGTGGCACCGCCCAGCTGCTCCTGCGTCACGTCCTCGCCCGTCACGGTCTTCACGACCTTCGGGCCGGTGAGGAACATGTTCGAGGTCTCCTTCTTCATGATGATGAAGTCGGTCAGGGCGGGCGAATAAACGGCACCGCCGGCGCAGGGGCCGAAGATGGCCGAAATCTGCGGGATGACGCCCGACGACATCACGTTGCGCTGGAAGATGTTGGCATAGCCGGCCAGCGCGTTCACGCCTTCCTGGATACGCGCACCGCCCGAGTCGTTCATGCCGATGCAGGGGGCGCCGTTGCGCAGGGCCATATCCATGACCTTGCAGATCTTGTCGGACATCGACAGCGACAGCGAACCCGCCGTCACGGTGAAGTCCTGTGCGAAAACATAGACCAGGCGTCCGTTGATCGTACCGTAACCGGTCACTACGCCGTCGCCGAAGGCATGGCTCTTGTCCATCCCGAAGTCATAGCAGCGGTGCGTCACGAACATGTCGAACTCCTCGAAGGAGCCTTCGTCGAGCAGCATCTGGATGCGCTCGCGGGCCGTGTACTTACCCTTGGCATGCTGGGCGTCGATACGCTTCTGACCGCCTCCGAGACGCGCGGTTTCGCGGTTCTCGATCAGCTGGTTGATCTTGTTCTGAATTTCACTCATAAGTATGTAGGTTTGTAATTTTTCCGAACCCCGGAATTTCCCGGCAGGTATCGCCCGCAGCTCGCGGCCGCGTTCACAGGTCTGCCCCACCCTAAGTCCCTCCCTCGGGAGTGACTTCTGTTCCGCCTTTGGCGGAATTCGGAGATTCCGCAATATTCCTTGTTACACTATTTGTTCTTATTCTCGCAAAGCTCGGTCAGGATGCCCTGGGTCGATTTGGGGTGCAGGAAAGCGATGGTCATCCCCTCGGCGCCCTTGCGCGGGGTCTTGTCGATCAGGCGGATGCCCTTGGCTTCGGCATCGGCGAGCTGCTCCTCGATATTCTCGCAGGCAAGCGCCATGTGGTGGATACCGACACCGCGGTTCTCGATGTACTTGGCGATGGTCGACTCCTCCGAAGTGGGTTCCAGCAGTTCGATCTTGGTCTGCCCCAACATGAAAAACGCCGTGCGCACCTTCTGGTCGGCGACCTCTTCGATGGCATAGCATTTCAGGCCCAATACGTTTTCCCAGTAGGGAATTGCTTCATCGAGGCTCTTCACTGCGACGCCAAGATGCTCGATATGAGAAACTTTCATAGCAAATATAAAATTTAAGTTAGTGAATATTTCACGTCAAATAGCAGCTTGTTATTTTGCGAACACAAAGATAGGGTATTAAATTGGAAATACCCAAGCGTTTTATGGTATTTTTTTCCGGATTACTGCTCCTTTCGGGAAGGCCAAGCGCTTCACAGCGAACTGTAAATGTCGATCAGCCGGCGGGCGACGGCATATTCCGAGAAAAGTTCGGCGCGGCGGCGTTCGCGGGCTTTCATCTCGCGGCGGAAATTCGCGTCCGACAGCACGTTTTCCAGCGCCGCGGCAATCTCCCCCGCCGCCTCGGGGCGGACATAGGCCGCGGCGTCGCCGGCGGCCTCGCGGTTGAGCTGCGTGTCGCTCAGCACCATGGGCACTCCGGCACGCATCGCCTCCACCACGGGCACGATCGACGCCTCGATCCCGGCATCGGGCAGGTAGACGAAGGCATGGGCGAGGCGGAACAGCGCCGGCAGGTCGTCGGGCTCGAGTTCGTAGATGAAATCGACACGCGAGGCCATATGCCGCCCGCGGGCATACTCCAGCAGGGAATCCGCATAGACCGTACGGCGGCCGCAGACCACGATCCCGACCCGCTCGGCGGAAGATGCGGCAGGCGGCACGGCAGCATCCGCCGGGGCCTCGCCGCGCATGCCCGTGGCGATGCCGCCCCGCCCTGCCGCTGCGGCGGCTCCCCGCCCCCGGGCACGTCCGGCAGCCAGCCCGGGCAGCTCCGGGTCTGGGGCCACGGCTTCGCGCTGCGCCGCGCCGAGCCCCTCCGCACGGATCGCACGTTCGCGTTCGCCGAGCGAGCCGACCGCCTCGAATAGCACCTTGTGGTTATGGCGCTCTTCGACGGTGCCGAGCATGAGGATGAACTCGGCGGGCAACATGTATTTGCGCCGCACCGCCTCGAGCTGCGCACCGGCAGGCGGTTCGTGCGGGACGCGCGCGGCGAGGGGCATGACGACCTCGATGCGCCCCGGGTCGATCCGCAACCGCTCCGACAACTCCTCGCGGGCATCGCGGTTGACCGTAATCAGACGGCTGGCGGAGCGCAGCGCACGGCGGTAGAGCCGCAGCAGCACCAGCCGCTCGGGCAGCGAATAGAGATGCGGGTAGCGCAGGAAATTGAGGTTTTGGACGGTCATCACGCTGGGTATCCTCCGCAGCAGCGGCAGGGGTAACCCGGGGCGAAAGCCGTGGTAGAGGTCGAGCTCCTTATAACGCGCCCCGTCAACGATATACTCGTGCTCGGGGGCATATTCGGCCAAAAGTTCGGCAAGGTGCCGGGAGTAAGTCCCGGCAGGCGCGGCCGGGGTCTCTTCGAATCCGATTTTCATAACTCTATGTAAAATTTTTCGTCCATATGGCAAATAATTGTTATCTTCGCTGAAAATAAGGCTGCCTTTTATGAAGAAAGTTTTGCTCACTTTACTCCTGGCGCTGGCGCTCCCCGTTGCGGCGGCCGTGGCACAAAACATCGCCCTCGGCGAGCGCGTACCCGAGGTCAAGGTTCCGGCATGGCTCGGGGGAGAGAAACCCGCCGCCACCCCGCGCCTGACCTACGTCGAGTTTTTCCACTCGTCGAATCCGGCCTGCACCGCGTCGCTCGAACAACTTCGGGCGATAACCGACAAATTAGGCGCCAAACTCCGCGTCGTGGTCGTCACGCGCGAAAACGAGGAGAAAATATCCCCTCTGCTTTCGCCGTTCCTTTCCCGGCACATCTCCGTCGCGCTGGACACCGGGGGCAAGATATTCTCGGCATTCAACGTGCAGTACGTCCCGTTCGGGGTGCTGGTAGACGCCAAAAACAGGGCGCTGTGGATGGGCAACTCGCTACAGCTGACACCCGAAATGATCGAAAAATCAAGTAAATAGCACCATGTCCTTCACGAAAATAAACCATTACGAAAAAGAGTACGCAGATACCCATCACGACACGGCGCTCAACGTCACCGAAGGCGTTGAAGACCAGCCTATCGTAAACCCTTACTTCACGCGCCGCAAGAAGAAGCGGCTTTCGACCGACGAATACGTCGAAGGCATCCTCGCGGGCAACATCACCACCCTGTCGCAGGCCATCACACTCGTCGAGTCGAACAACCCCGCCCATTACGCGCAGGCGCAAGAGATCATCGAACGCTGCCTGCCGCACGCCGGGAAATCGGTGCGCATCGGCATCACGGGCGTCCCCGGGGCAGGCAAGTCGACCTTCATCGAGGCCATCGGCAACATGGTCACCTCGCTGCGGCACAAACTGGCGGTGCTGGCCATCGACCCCTCGTCGGAACGCAGCGGGGGTTCGATCCTCGGCGACAAAACCCGCATGGAGAGCATTTCGGGCAACCCCGACGTCTTCATCCGCCCCTCCCCTTCGGCCGGGTCGCTGGGCGGCGTGGCACGCAAGACACGCGAGACGATCGTCCTGTGCGAAGCCGCGGGCTTTGACGTGGTATTCATCGAGACGGTGGGCGTCGGGCAGTCCGAGACGGCCGTGCACTCGATGGTCGACATGTTCATGCTGTTGCAGATTTCGGGTGCCGGCGACGAGTTGCAGGGCATCAAGCGCGGCATCATGGAGATGGCCGACATCATGGTCATCACCAAGGCCGACGGCGAGAACATCCACAAGGCCGAACTGGCCAAGACCCAGTTCCAGGGGGCACTGAGGCTGTTCCCCGTGCCCGAGTCGGGCTGGCGGCCCAAAGTATACACCTGCTCGGCCGTGGCCGCGACGGGGCTCGAAGAGGTATGGAAAGGCGTCGAGGAGTTCCTCGACCACATCCAGGCCAACGGCTATTTCCGCCACAACCGCAACCGCCAGAACAAATACTGGATGTACGAGTCGATCAACGAAGTGCTGCGCAACTCGTTCTACCACGACCCGGCGGTCGAAGCGCGCGTCGCAGAGTACGAAAAGCGCGTGCTGGAGGACAAAATATCGTCGTTCATCGCCGCCAAGGAGCTGCTGGACATCTATTTCAAGGATTTGAAATAACGAAGGACGATTCCCCGAGGAGAAAATGCCCGAAACGCCCGGGAACCAGTCCTATAAACGCTTTGCAGATCCGCCTCTTATCCGGCCGGACTTCTCCCGGCCGGATTTATTGTTTGTGTCATCAACCTAATCTCACCCGATATGAAAAAACTGCTTCTGACCGCATCTTTGCTGATGCTTTGCGCCTTCTCCGCATCGGCACAGCAATCCAAAAACCACAAAGAGCCCCGCGTACGCTTCGGTGTCGGATACCGTTACAGCCTCGGCCTGACGGAAAAATACAAAATAGTATCCGACTTCGGCAAAATCACGTCGCCGTGGGGCGCGCCCGAATATCTTCGCGGCGGCGAACTGCGGTTTGAAGTGACCGTGCGCCTTACACCCGACTGGAATGTCGGCGCAGGCACGGGCTTCGGCTCTTATGACGACCAAGGGGAAAAGACCTTTCTGGGCTACCTCAAGGCCGAACGATTGTACGGCAAACGCGCCAGCCGCTGGTTCAACTATGCCGAAGCGGGCGCGACCTTCTACCCGGACAACGGGGCGGGCCTGACGGGCAGTCTGGGCGGCGGCTACCGGCTCGCCATGACGCGCCGTACGCGGCTCGACTTCACGGCAGGACTGGAATACCTGAACCTCGTGGGCAAAGCCAATATTTACGACAACAGCACGGGCGAATTCATCGGCATCGAGAAGCGCGGAGCGCGGTTTAACCGCTTCGGCATCACGTTCGGCATCGCCATGCACTTCTGATTGGCCCGACAGACAAACGAACGGCCCGCCCCTTTAACCGAGGGGCGGGCTTTTCGATTGCGCCGAAAACATCGTTACTCAAACATCCGGCAGGCAAAGACGACAGACCGCCGGGATCAGCCGCAAAAAACAGGGCGCGGATTGTTCGATTCCGCTGCAATAGATCATAACGCTCAAATGTGCGCGGACAACGAATGCGGAGCGCCCGCACCCGCAAAAAACAGGCGGAGTTCTATTCCGAATCGTTATCCTTTATACCGCTCCCGCAGCAGGGCGGCCAGTTCGGGCATGCCCTCGGCGGCGCGTTTGCGAATCAGGGTCAGCGGATTGCGGATGCCCGCCGTATCGGGATTACCGGGATCGACGACATAGATCGGGATTTCGGGGCGCACGTAGCGCACCAGCGACGCGGCGGGATAGACCGCCAGCGAAGTCCCCACGACCACCATGATATCCGCCGTCCGGGCAATCTGCGCGGCACGTTCGAACATCGGCACCGCCTCGCCGAAAAAGACGATGTGCGGACGCAGCAGTGCCCCGTCGGGCGCCGTGGCGTCGAGCTTCTGCTCCCAGCCCTCGATCGGGACGACCAGATCGGGATTGCGCGACGAGCGCAGGCAGGTCAGTTCGCCGTGCAGGTGAGTCACTTTCGACGAACCGGCACGCTCGTGCAGGTCGTCTACGTTCTGCGTCAAGACCTCGACCTCGAAATCCCGTTCCAGCCCCGCGATGGCCTCGTGCCCGGCATTGGGCTGCGCGGCGAGCATCTCGCGGCGGCGCATGTTGTAAAACCCGATGACCGTGGCACGGTTATGCGCCAACGCCTCGGGCGTGCAGACATCCTCGATCCGGTAGGAAGCCCATAACCCGTCGGAATCGCGGAAGGTCGCCAGACCGCTGTCGGCGCTGACCCCCGCACCCGTAAAAACGACGATTTTTTTCATAAACTATAACTTTAGATAACCTAATCTATGCCCAACGGCAGCAAGCAGTATCAACAGACCGAATCCGACTGCCTTCGTAACTCCGACGGCAACGCCTTCGGTCGAAATATCGTATGCCAGCATCGCCGCCAGCACGAAAAAAGCGATCCCCAGCGCGACTTTCGCCAGCAGGGACTTTCGCCCGGCTGGTTCGGTGCGATCCGCAGGGACAGTATGATCCGCAGGGACAGTATGATCCGCAGGGACAGTATGATCCGGGAGCACCGCGCGATCCTCAGGCACAGTGCGATCCGGGCGCCCGGTGCAGGTGCGGAATCCCGTATTCCCGGCAGCCCTGCGGGATTCGGCCCGGCCGCCGGCACACCGCCCTTTGGGCGTCCATGCCGTGAGCAGTGCAGGCAGGCCGAACAGCAGGGAACTCACTGCCGCATGCAACGGCGACTGCCCGACCCACAGCAGGTTGAGCGGGAACATTGCCAGCGCAACCGCAAGCACCGAAACAACCGCAAAAATCCATTTCCGATTCATAGCAACATCCTTTTTATAAACATCGGGATCGACATAGCACCGGCTTTTATTGATCCTGCCATTTACTGCGTCCCGAATCAAGCCATACGGGAACAACGACGGCCGCAACCGCCATCGCCTTGAGCAGTATCCCCCCGAACCCGCGGGCCAGCGAACATTCGCCGCCCAGCATTTCCGAAATCTGGGACGAGCAAACCAGGGCGAACGCCCCCAGCAGCAATACGAAGCAGAGCACCCTGCCCCGCCACGCCGCACGGGCTCCCACGTCACCGACGGCCTCCCCGTCCTGCCAGCCGTCGTCATCGGACGGTTCGGGCCCGACGGCGGCCCACACGCCCAAAGCCCAGCAAAAAGCAATCACCAGTGCACAGACAGCCCCCTTCCAAAGCGCCTCGGCAGTCGGGAGACCCTCGCCGAAACGGCGCAGCAGGAAAATTACGACGAAGGCGACAACGGCTGCCACGGGCAGGCCGAGCCATATGCGGCTGTGCAGAAACATCCGCCAGCGTCCGGCATCGAGCAGGCCGGAAAAATAGCATCTCCACATCCTGAACATCGGATTTATTTTTTTATATCGGCTTTATTTTTTTGCGGGTCGTCGGACTGCATACGGGCGTGCGGAGGCAGCGGGCCGGTCTCCCCGGCTGCCGCAGCGGCAACGGGAGGGACGGCATCCTGCAGCGGCGGCGTGCCTTCACCGGACGCAACGTCAGCAGGAGGAGCGGCGGCAGCCGCGGGAGAAACGGCCGCCGGAGCCGGCGGGAAGTCCCTGCCCGACGAAGCAACGCCCGTATCCGCGGCCGGCAGGGTCGCCCCGGCGGCCGCACGCGGCTTCTTCAGGCGGCCGCTGCGGCGCAGGGCATCGGCGATGATCCACTGGAGTTGGCCGTTGATCGAGCGGAACTCGTCGGCAGCCCATAGCTCCAATGCGTCCATCGTCGCGGCGTCGATACGCAGTACGAAACTCTTGTTATTACTCTCTTTAGCCATCCCCAGTTAAATCAATGGTGCAGGGTTCCGGCATTCACCACGGGCTGCGCGGCTTCGTCGGCACAGAGCACTACGAGCAAATTCGACACCATGGCCGCCTTGCGCTCTTCGTCCAGTTCGACGATATGCTCGTCGCCGAGGCGCTGCAAAGCCATGTGCACCATCGACACGGCACCCTCGACGATCTTCTCGCGGGCGGAGATGATGGCATCGGCCTGCTGGCGGCGCAGCATCACGGCGGCGATTTCGGGCGCATAGGCCAGGTAGTTGATGCGGGCCTCGACCACCTCGATGCCGGCCATCGCCAGGCGTTCGTTGAGCGTGTGTTCGAGCTGGTCGTTGATCTGCTCGCTGTTCGAGCGGAGCGTCAGCTCATCGTCCGCAACACCATTGTTATCATAGGAATAGCAACCGGCCACCTGGCGCAACGCGGCGTCGCTCTGCACGCCCACGAAGTTCTCGAGGATGTTCATGCGCGCCGAGGCCGAAACGCCGGTCTGCCCGGCCGTAGTCGGGGCGTCGATCTCGAAAACGGCCTTATAAATATCATCGCGCTTGATCTTCCAGACCAGCACCAGCCCGATCAGGATCGGGTTGCCCGTCTTGTCGTTGACCTTGATCGGGTCGACGTTCAGGTTGCGGGCACGGATCGAGATCTGCTTGGCCGACATGAAGGGGTTGACCCACCAATAACCCGTTTCGTAGAAGGTACCTTTGTATTTACCGAAAAAGACCATCACGCGTGCCTCGTTGGGTTCGAGCAGCATGAATCCCGCCATGCAGATCAGCATGCAAAGGCACCAGACGACGCCCGCCGCCACCAGTCCGCCGCCGAGCGCCAGCCCGGCGTCGATGCGCTGCGCGCCCGCGACGATCGCGTAAACCCCCAAGGCCAACCCGCCGAGGATCAGCACCAATGCCAGGAAACCGTTGCATTTCCAGCCTTTGTAAACGAAATTTCCATTTTCCATATCCGTACAGTTTTAGTGATATTATTTTGATATCACAAATATATCGAACATTTTGGGATTTGCAAATTTTCCGGACATTTTTTTCACAACCGGCTTCGGCCGAAGCAAAAGAGGCCCCGCAGCCCGGTTTAGGCCGAAAGAAACCGCTCCGTGGCACAGTTCATGCAAGGTTGGAGGGCGTAAACCAAAACAAAATTTACATCATGAATCAGCAAAGACACACCAACGAAGACACGCTGACCGACATTTTCGGTTCGGAGGAAATGCGCAGTCCGGCACCCACGGAATTCATCCCCAAGGGCAAGACGGCTCCCGAGATCGCCTACCAGTTAGTCAAGGACGAGACCTATCCGCAGACACAACCGCGGCTGAACCTCGCCACGTTCGTAACGACCTACATGGACGATTACGCCACACGGCTGATGAACGAGGCCATCAACATCAACTACATCGACGAAACGGAGTACCCGCGTGTCGCGGTGATGTGCGGCCGCTGCCTGAACATCGTCGCCAACATGTGGAACACCCCCGAGAAGGCCGAATGGAAGACCGGTGCGCTGGGCATCGGTTCGTCGGAAGCATGTATGCTGGGCGGCGTGGCCGCATGGCTCCGCTGGCGCCAGCGCCGCAAGGCCGCAGGCAAGCCCTTCGACAAACCGAACCTGGTGATGAGCGCCGGGTTCCAGGTCGTATGGGAGAAGTTCTGCCAGCTGTGGCAGATCGAAATGCGCACCGTGCCCCTGACGCTCGACCACATCACGCTCGACCCCAAGCAGGCGCTGGAGATGTGCGACGAGAACACGATCTGCATCGTGCCGATCGCAGGCGTCACGTGGACGGGCCTGGACGACGACATCGAGGGGCTGGACAAGGCGCTCGACGAGTACAACGCCAAGACCGGCTATGAAATCCCGATCCACGTCGACGCAGCGTCGGGCGGTTTCATCCTGCCGTTCCTCAAACCCGAGAAGAAGTGGGACTTCCGCCTCAAGTGGGTATTGTCGATCTCCACGTCGGGCCACAAGTACGGCCTGGTATATCCCGGCCTGGGATGGGTGGTATGGAAGGACAAGAAATACCTGCCCGAGGAAATGTCGTTCTCGGTCAACTACCTGGGCGCCAACATCACGCAGGTCGGCCTCAACTTCTCGCGCCCCGCAGCGCAGATACTCGGCCAGTACTACAACTTCATCCGCCTGGGATTCGAGGGATACAAGGAGATACAGCAGAACTCGATGGACATCGCCAAGTACTGCCACCAGCAGATCGGCACGATGAAATGCTTCAAGAACTACTCGACGGAGGTCGTCAACCCGCTGTTCATCTGGATGATGGATCCCGAGTACGACAAGAAGGCCAAGTGGACGCTGTTCGACCTGCAGGCCAAGTTGCAGCAGAGCGGCTGGATGGTTCCCGCCTATACGATGCCCAAGAACATCGAGGACGTGGTCGTAATGCGTATCGTGGTGCGCCAGGGCATGTCGCGCGACATGGCCGACATGCTGATGGGCGACATCCGCAACGCCATCGCCGAATTCGAACAGCTGGAGTACCCCACTACCTCGCGCATCAAGTACGAGAACAAGGAACACCAGAAAGGAAAAGTCTTTACGCACTAATATGCCCCGTCCGGCCGCAGGCGTGTCCGGGAAGGGCATGCCGGGCCGCCGGCACCGGACGGCAGACCGACAGCCGGGAGCGGGCAACTCCCATATCGGACTGTACGTACGGCGTGACGCCGAAGCGTCACAGGTCACCGTCCCGGCACCCCTGCTTCGGCAGGGGTTTTTACGAGAGGGCTCCGGCACCCCGGAACGAATGCCGGAAAGCGGGCGCCCCGGCGCCTGCAGCCAAAGCATTTCGCGCCCTGCGGGGTTGCGAAGGGTCGCGCAGACGGCTTCCACTCGCAGTGGAGGCCGTCTTTTTTTATCGGGATGCAGCCGAGGGGCACAAAGGACGACCGCGGAATCACACAGGCCCTCAGAGGGGCATCCGCACTGGCCGGGGCACAGGAAGAAAGCATTCAGCCCGGACACAGGGCGGGCACCGGCCGTAAAGGGACAATCCGGCCGGCGGGAGAGACGCTGCGACCAATAAGACAAATATGTGCCCGGAAAGGAGAAAAACAACCGGAGGGGAGGCGGATGCGATTTTCATTATACCGATTTGTTTTGTAACTTTACGACGTTTTTATCCAACCGCAGACAAATGGCAGAAACATTCAATATCTTCCTGATCGTCATGGCCGTGCTGGCCGCCGGGGTCTACGTCGCCCTGCACTTTTTCGAAGCCGGATACGGCTATCTTTTCAACCCGAAATACGGCCCCCCGATACCCAACAAGGCGGGCTGGATCATGATGGAGTCGCCCGTGTTCGTCGCAATGTGCGTGCTCTGGCTCATGTCCGGGCGGACATGGGAGGCCGGGCCGCTGGCGCTCTTCGTGCTGTTCCAGACACACTACCTGCAGCGCGCCTTCATCTTCCCGCTGCTGCTGCGCGGAGAGTCGAAGATGCCGCTGGGGATCGTCGTGATGGGCATGGCGTTCAACACGCTCAACGCGCTGATGCAGGGCGGGTGGATCTTCTACGTCTCGCCCGAAGGCTATTACGCCGACTGGTTCGCAAAGCCCTACATCTATGTCGGCGGGGCGATGTTCCTCGCGGGGATGGCCGTAAACCTCCATTCCGACCATATCATCCGCCACCTGCGCAAGCCGGGCGACACGCGCCACTACATTCCCCGCGGGGGGATGTTCCGATACGTCTCGTCGGCCAACTATTTCGGCGAACTGCTCGAATGGACGGGCTTCGCCGTAGCTTCGTGGTCGTGGGCCGGGGCGGTATTCGCCTGGTGGACGTTCGCCAACCTCGCGCCCCGTGCGGCATCGCTCTACAAGCGTTACGCACAAGAGTTCGGGAAGGAATTCACGGCGCTGAAACGAAAAAAGATCATACCTTTCATCTATTAACCTACCGGAAAATGTCATCACTGTTCACCCCTTATAAATTAGGCCCCGTGACACTGCGCAACCGCACGGTACGTTCGGCGGCGTTCGAGTCGATGGGGCGTCATTTCGGCCCCACAGAGCAGCTCAAGGAGTACCACGTTTCGGTGGCGCGCGGCGGCGTGGGGATGACCACGCTGGCCTACGCCGCGGTGAGCCGCAGCGGGCTGTCGTTCGACAAGCAGTTGTGGCTGCGCCCAGAGATCGTGCCCGGGCTGCGCGGGATAACCGACGCCGTACACCGCGAAGGCGCGGCGGCCGGCATCCAGATCGGGCACTGCGGCAACATGACCCATTTGACGACCGCCGGGCAGATCCCGATCGGCGCATCGACGGGGTTCAACCTCTATGCCTACACCCCCGTGCGGGGTATGCGCAAGGACGAGATCGCGCAGGTGGCACGGGATTTCGGGAAGGCCGTCCACACCGCGCACGACGCGGGGTTCGACTCGGTGGAGGTACATGCCGGGCACGGCTATCTGATCTCGCAGTTCCTCTCGCCCTACACCAATCACCGGAAGGACGAGTACGGCGGGACTTTGGAAAACAGGATGCGCTTCATGCGGATGTGCCTCACAGAAGTGATGGAGGCCGCGGCGAAAACGGGGACGGCCGTATTGGTGAAGCACAACATGTACGACGGGTTCAAGGGCGGCATCGAGATTCCCGAAAGCATCGCCATAGCCCGCGAGATCGAACGCTTCGGCGTGGACGGCATCGTGCTTTCGGGCGGGTTCGTGTCCAAGGCCCCGATGGCCGTGATGCGGGGGCTGATCCCGATCTACACGATGAGCTACTACTCGCCCCTGTGGCTGCGCTATTTCATCCGCTGGTGCGGGCCCTTCATGATCCGGCAGTTTCCCTTCGAGGAGTGCTATTTCCTGGAAGACGCCAAGAAATTCCGCGCCGAGCTGAAATGCCCGCTGGTATATGTCGGCGGGCTGGTGAGCCGCGAAGGGATCGACAAGGCGCTGGACGCAGGGTTCGAACTGGTGCAGATGGCCCGGGCGCTGGTCAACGACCCGGCGTTCGTAAACAAGCTCCGCGAGGGCGACGCTTCGACACGCAGCGGCTGCGACCACCGCAACTACTGCATCGCGCGGATGTACTCGGTGGACATGAAATGCTGCAAGCATTGCGACGGGCTGCCACGCAGGATACAGGAAGAACTGGCCAAGCTGCCGTAAGCATGGAGTGTATGGAGAAGCGTAAACGGAACGGCAAAACGGCCGGGGCCGCGGCACAAGGCGGGACGCCGGCCGGGAGCCGGAAGCACGCAGCCGAGCCGCAAGGCCGCCGGATGGAACGCGGCGCAGTGGCGCCGGGCAGCGCATGGGCGCTGGTGACGGGCGCCGGGTCGGGCATCGGGCGCTGCTACGCCCTGCGGCTGGCGGCGCTGGGCTACCGGCTGGTGATCGCGGGCGACAACCGCGCACCGCTCGAAGCCGTGGCGGAAGAGATACGGAATGCCCGGCCGGCCGGGCGAAAAGCAGCCGCGAAAGAGCCGGAAGCCGCGGAAGGATCGGAAGTTACCGAAAAATCGAAAGTTGCGGAAAGACTGGGAGTTGCAGCATCCGCAGACGGAAGCGGGGCGCCGGGACGCGAACCGGCGGCGGCGATTGCCGAAGCTACGGGGGAACCCGGGGCTGAAACGGACGGGAACGGGGCGCTCGCAGCCGGTAGTGCGCAGCAAGGCGTCGGCAGCGGAAAGGAGTGCGGCAACAGGGCAACGGCGGCCGTGACGCCCGACGTGCGGGTGATTGCGATAGATCTGGCGCGGGTCGGGGCGGCACAGGAGTTGTACGACCGCATGGCAGCCGAGGGGATCATGGTCGACGTGGTGATCAACAACGCCGGGATATTCTCGTTCTGCGACATCCTCGACACGCCGGCGGAGCGCATCGAGCGCATCATCCTGCTGCACGACCTGACCGTCACGCAGCTATGCCGCCTCTTCGCCGCGGACATGGTACGCCGCGGCGTGCGGGGGCACATCCTCAACATGTCGTCCTACTCGCTGTGGATGCCGTTCCCGGGGCTGGCGCTATACAGCGCCTCGAAAGCCTACATGCGCTCGTTCTCCGTGGCTTTCGCCAAGGAGGTACGCGAACGGGGCATCCGCGTCACGGCGGTTTGCCCGGCGGGCGTAGCGACAGACCTCTACGGGCTGACGCCCTACTGGCAGCGCATCGGCCGCAAACTGGGCGTGCTCATCACCCCCGACAGTTGTGCGCGCCGAGGGCTGAAGGCGTTGTGGAAAGGCCGCCGCTGCATCGTACCCGACTGGTGGAACCGCGCCTGGATCCCCTTTTGCAAGGTATTGCCGATGTGGGTGCTGCGGCCGGTGCGGCGTTTCACGATGAAGTTCCAGAAATAAGGCGGAACGACGCAGGCAGCCACCGCAGGAAGCGGGCTGTCCTGCCGGGCAGCACACGGCACAGACACGGGCTGCGTCGCCGGGGAGAAGCAGGAAGCAGTACGGCGGAGCCAAACTCCGCGGACGCGGCGCACGGACAAGACATTAGATGACTATGAAAAATATTAAAAATGTAATTTTCGACCTCGGGGGCGTCCTCGTAGACCTCGACATAGACCGCTGCACAGCGGCATTCAGGCAGCTCGGCATGAACCGGGTTGCCGACCTGATAAACCCCTGCTATCCCGCCGAGATGATCGGACGGCTGGAACGGGGCGACCTGTCGTTCCACGAAGCATGCGACGCGATGCGGAAGCTCGACGGGCGGTACGATGTCACCGACGCCCAGATCGCTGGGGCATACGGCGCGTTCCTGGCGGGGGTTCCGGTCTGGAAACTGCGCCAGGTGGAACGGCTGCGCGGGGCGGGGATTCGCACCTACGTGTTGTCGAACAACAACCCGGCGTCGATGGAGGTCATCCGCGGCGAATTCACGGCCGACGGGCACACGATGGACGACTATTTCGACAAGGTATACCTCTCCTACGAACTGCGCGAGCTGAAACCCTCGGAAGCGATCTTCCGCAAGGTGATCGCCGACAGCGGCATCGTCCCCGCGCAAACACTCTTCATCGACGACGGGCAGAAGAATGTGGACGCGGCGCAGGCGCTGGGGTTCGCGGTGTACAAGCCCGCACCGGGTGAGGATTTCGGACACCTGTTGGAAGAGATAACCGCAACGAAATAGCAGCGCCGTCCGGAATGCCCGGAGGCAGGGCCGCAACCGGGCAAATACGGAGGCCACAGGGCTCCAGCCGAAAGGCAACGCATACGGATCGCGGCAAAGTCATATCCGGGAAAGCCGCCTGTTTCTGGAAAACAGGGCGGCAAAAAAACCGTCCGGCAAGCAAACAGACAGCCCCGCCCAACAGGAATCCGGCACGCAGCCGGGAAAGGCGGATTTCGGGGTAAAAGTTTGCCGGAACGAAAAAAAGCGGTTATCTTTGCAACCCGGAACCCGGAAGGTTCCCCCGGTCGGAATGCCCGGGATTGACACACAACAGCCTCGCGGGGTTGCACAAGGCCAATCACGGGGTCAAGGTCGGGAACGACGGGGTGTAGCGCAGTCCGGTTAGCGCACCTGCTTTGGGAGCAGGGGGTCGTGGGTTCGAATCCCGCTACCCCGACACGAGAAAAAAGCCTTTCAGACAGCTCTGGAAGGCTTTTTTGTGTTTGTCGCAAAGCATCCTATTTTGCCGGTTTTTGCTCGGTTAACACGTTTTTCGACTAGTTGTGTAAACCGATGTGCAGCGGCGGGTATAGTGACCTGCGGAAATTATCCGCCCCGCAGACCGTCCGCGACCATGTATCGCAGCCACCCGGCAGCAGCAGTTCGAAAGCACGGGGCTTGCAGGCGGGAGACGGAACGGGGAAACAGGGTGAGACAATGGAAGGGACGACGGAAAGGACGATTGGAAAGGTGCCGAAAGGGATGATGGAAGGGGCAACAGAGAAAGGCAACGGGGATAGGCAACAGAAGGGGTACTGCAAGCGCTGACGGAAGAGGCGGCAGCCGAAATATAACCGGGAAGGCGTTTTTTGCAGAAATTATTTTGACTTTTCGGATTTTCGACTTATCTTTGTGCGCTCTTAAAACGATAAGAGCCCCAAATGTTCGGGGTGTAGCGCAGTCCGGTTAGCGCGCCAGCTTCGGGAGTTGGAGGTCGCTGGTTCGAATCCAGTCTCCCCGACAAGAAAAAAGAGGATATTCGATATCCTCTTTTTTCGTATTGACCCTAACCTATCCCACGATGAAACTACTCCACATCTGTTTTTGCGTGCTGATCGGCACCGCGCTATCCGGTTGTGAAATACCGATGACCGCCCAAGACCGGATCGCCGTGACACGAATTTGCGAGGTGCTGGAGCTGAAAGCCCAGGTTGCCGCAGCCGTCTGGCCGGGATTCGACGATCCGCAATTCGAAGTGCCGCTGGTCTACTTCACCGACTCGCTTTGCTATGCCGTAAATCCCGAAGCGCGGTTTCTGGCGCAATATCCGGCAACGCTGCGTTACAGGGACGGTGAGTTGAAAATCTATACGACGCCCACGATCGACTCGCTCGAATTCCACATGCAGGGAACGATTTCCTTAGACCCGGCCGATGCCGGTTCGGCATACGACTACCGTTCGGCATACCTGCTGTGCAGTTCGCCCGAGATTACGGCCCGCTGCATACCCGGCACGGAAGAGGTCGCCATATGGCGGACGATGGTGCTGCATGAATATTTCCACGGATTCCAATTCCGGCATCCGGCGTATCTCGCGCAATTCGAAGCTTCGGGAGCGGGCCTCATCCCTTCGTCGGAACTGGTCGGATACTATAAAACACACGATTGGTACAAAGAATCCGTAGGCCGGGAAAACGCCTTCCTGCTGGATGCACTCGGGCAAACCGATGCAGAGATTATCCGCAGGGACATCGACGGGTTCCGGAAACTGCGCGCGGAGCGCCATGCAAGAATGCGGCGCGAACTGGCGCCGGAAGCAGTCGGAGCGGAACGGGTTTACGAAACGATGGAGGGCACGGCGCGTTACATCGAGTTCCATGCCTGTCCGGGCGGCTACGACCTTGACGCGAACGACTGGCTCTACCGGACGGACATATCCCAGTATATGTATGCCACAGGGTTCAATATCGTCCGGCTGCTCGACAAGCTGGGGGTCGATTACAAGACGAGGCTGTTTGACGAGGGGCTCGCATTGGACGGGCTTCTGCCCGAATAAACGGACACGGGCACAGGTGCCCCGGCAATGCCGCGGGTAAAAGCCGCCGAGGAAAGAACATCCGAGGATGAGCTGTCGAGATCGGAATAGCTAAGATCGGGGCCGACAAGGAAAGGGACAACCGAGAAAAAACAGCCGCCGACGGACGGAGGCCCCACTTTCAGGAAGGGATATGCGTCAAAGCCGGTGATAGTGGCAATAGAGCAACCCGCCGTCGTCGCCGTGCAGGTGCATACCGCCGCCGAGGCAGTAGCGGAACATCTTGCAGGAGGCGCATTCGCCGCGCCGCGCCCACTCGCGGTTGCGGAAGGGTTCGAAGCGGTTTTGCCACACGTCCCAGAATTTGTCGCGGTAGATATTGCCCTGGTTGAAATTGGCACGGATCGACGTGCAGCCCGAAATGGCGCCGTCGACGCGGATCGAGGCGACGGAAACGCCCGCGGCGCACTGGTAGAAATGGTCGCGCACCTCGGTTTCATACCCGCCGAGGAAGCCTTCGCAGGCATAGCTGACGTCGATGCGCCCCTCACGGCGGGTCTGCCGGATAAATTCGAGCATCGTGCGGAACTGTTCGTCGGTCATGCGCAGCGTCGGATCGTCCTTGGCGCGTCCCATGGGGAAGATCGAGAAGAGCCGCCAGTGCTTCACACCCTCGGCGACGAGCATTTCGCAAAATTCGCCGAGCCTGGGCACCATCGCCCCCGAGACGCAGGTCACCACGTCGTAGGCGAGCGACGGCTCGCGGACGATCATGCGCAGGGCACCGAGCGCCCGTTCGTAACTGCGGGGGTTACAGCGGATATAGTTGTGCTCCCGTTCGAAGCCGTCGAGGCTCACCGAGACCGTACGCAGCCCCGCATCGAGCAGGCTGCGGAAGCGGGATTCGGTCAACCCCAGCCCGTTGGTCACCATGCCCCACGCATAGCCGCGGCGGGTGACCTCCGCTCCGGCGCGTTCGAGGTCGGGACGCACCAGCACCTCGCCGCCCGAAAAGATGACGAGCACCTGCGCAGGGTCGACATGGGGCGTGACCTCCTCATCGAGCACCTTCAGGAAATCTTCGAGCGGCATGTCCCGCACACCGGGATCCACGCGGCAATCGCTGCCGCAGTGGCGGCACGAGAGGTTGCAGCGCAACGTACATTCCCAGAAGAGCGTATCGAGCCTGTGCTCGGCGACAGTCGAGGAGTAAAGGTCGGAAAAAATATTGAGGGCCAGACGCTTGCGCAGCCCCAGGCGGCGACGGGACATGGGTTACTTCCCCCCTTCGGGAGCCTTCTTGCCCTTCGTGTCCATATAGGGCGTGTCGTCGGCGGGTTTCTCGGCTACGGGGTCGAGCTGCTCGTCTTCGGCAGGGCCGACCGCCGACTCCTTGAGCGGCACGCCGATCGTTTTCTGTCCGGGAGGGCGAACCCCGTACATCACCATCACGCGCGGGGGCGCAACCGAATCCCTGACTTCGGGCGCTCCGGCTTCCTGTCGCTGTTCGCCCTCGCCCTTGGCGGGCGCATTCCTGACCGTGGAACAGGCTGCCGAGAATCCCAGCAGTGTCGCAAGTGCGAGTTTCAGTTTTTTGTTCATATTGCGTCGACGTTAAAAACAATCTTCAGGACAAAGATACGAAATAAAATAATAGCGCATGCCATTGATATCATTATTTATTTGCACTTGCCTGAAGTTGACTGCCAACAAAAAAAGCCATTGAAAGAATACTCTCTCGGATAGAAGTCTTTCTGTGTATCCTATTGTAAGTAATTTGTTAATAGCACATTATCGGGCAGGGATAATAATTGGAAAACAAAATGATCGTTTTGGACAACTGATTATTTATGGATAACCGCTATTATTGCAAAATAAAAACAAATTTAAACATGGTAAAGTTAGCGATTTCACTCCTTTTCGTAGGATTGACACTTACAGGTATGGCGCAGGAAAAAGTCTATCAGGTAGATGAATTATCCGTCATCAATTATGGCGACGGACGGTTACTCTTTCGCCAGTATGACAAAGACAACACTCCGTTGAACGGTTCGCACCGCATTATCGACGGATACAGGTCGGAATATATCCTCGCCGAATTCAAAGACGGAATGTATAATGGCGACTATAAGTATTTTAAAAACAACAGGCTCAAAGAAGAGGGAACATATAAAGAAGGCCGCAAAGACGGAGTTTACAAGGAGTATTATTCGGATGGCGTAGCATTAAAAAAAGAGGCTCCGTTCAAAGAGGGTAAATTGAACGGCATCGTAAAAACCTATTACACCAACGGCAAACTTGAAACGGAGAAAGGGTATGCCATGAGCATAGAGGACGGAGTTGAACGTGATTACGATTATGAAAGCGGGGAAATTACCACGGATCGAAATTACAAGAACGGCGTTTTGCACGGAAGCCAAATTGCGCATTACGGCAGCAATATCGGTGATTTTATTCAGCGCGTCACCTACGAGAACGGAAAAATGACAGGTTCGTTTTCCGAAATCTTCACCGATGGTACAATCAAAAAAACCGGTAAATACAATAAGGACGGCGAAAAGGACGGCGAATGGTTGGAGCGTGACGACTTTCCCAATGATAAGGGTAAGTTCTCAGGCAAGCGTACCTTATACAAAGACGGCGAAATTATAAAGGAGGAGATCATTAAGGATTTTGTAAAGTTCCAGCAAAAAAAGTAATAAGGGAACGCATCCCCGCATCCATATCTAAGTTTCCCCATCGTCGTCCGACGACAAAACAATTCGATTTTTCACCTGCTTTGGCTGCCGATGGCAACGGTTACAAATGATAAGATGACTTTTAAACAAAAAAGATAAAAATTTTCTGCCAAAGATGAAAAAACATGCCAAAAAGTTTTGAAAGCCAATGTTTTTTATTTTACTTTGCCGAGTACAAACTTTTTAATTTACATTTTTATGACAGGCAAGGTTAAATGGTTCGATAGCAAAAAAGGCTACGGATTCATTACGGGAGAGAACGGCAAGGAAATCTTCGTTCATTTCTCGGGTATCGTGACGGACGGTTTCAAGTCGCTCAACGAAGGGCAGGCAGTCGAATTCGAAGTCGGCAGCGGTGCCAAAGGCGAGCAGGCTGTGAACGTAACCGTGGTTGAATAACCCGGCGTCCTCCAAATTCAGGGAATAAGAGCTGTATTTACTCAATATATCCAAGCACTGAATTTTATGTAATTTACGGTGTCCGGAGTTCCGGACACCGTTTTTCTTTGCGGAGCGCAGACCATGCGGCGGGCGGCCGCAGCCCCATCACTCCCCTGCCGGATGGATATGCCCGGTGAAATTGAGGAAATGGCTGCGCCTGTTGAGATCTTTATTGATCCGGACAAAGCACTTGTTCGAACCCTTATACAGCGTCACGATCACCTCCCGGTCCTGCGCGGTTTGGGGGCCTACGATCAAGAGCCGGTACTGCAGGTCGCCGTTGCGCTTGCGTTTGAGCAACGTCATTTCGGCAGCATCGTCCTCGATGTTCAGGGTGCGCCACGTACTGCGGGGAAAGAGGCTGGGTGACAGCCGGATGACGGCATGCGTCCCCTGCATGGAAATGTAACTGTCCGGAGATTGTTTCACCGGGATTTTATCGCCCGGCAGGTAAAATTCATCCCCTTTGATCACGAACATGCGGGCATCGAGCGCCCGGAGCGCCTGCTCGTGCAGGGCGGCCGAGGCGGCGTCCCCGTCAACGGATCGGGGTTCGGGGGCAGAGGCGGATTTGGTTGCCGCACAGCCGGCCAGCACCAATGCCAGCGCCAGGGTGGCGGAATATAAAAAATTCGATACGGTTCTCACGGCGAAACAATCGCAAAGAAGCTTTTTCACGGCAACATTTTTTAGTGAGACATGTTTATTATAAAGTCTACGCTTTATTTTATTCACAATATAATAAATAAAATTGCATCCTGCAAGAGGGCGGGCATTTTTTTGCCCGTTTGAAAAATAAATCGTAATTTTGGGCGGCAATTTAGGTTAATTCAGGTTCAAACATAAAAACCCAATCACAATCATGAAAGAAGCAATCGCAATTCTGACTGGCGGCGGCCCCGCACCCGGTATGAACACCGTGGTAGGCAGCGTCGCAAAGACTTTCCTCCGCAAAGGTTACCGCGTAATCGGCCTGCACGAGGGCTACACGGGGCTCTTCAACCCGTCGCCCCGCATGGTGGACATCGACTACCCCATGGCCGACGGCATCTTCAACCAGGGAGGTTCGTTCCTGCAGATGAGCCGTTTCAAACCCAAGGATTCGGATTTCGAAAACAACTTCAACCTCAAGTTCTTCACCGACAACAACGTCAAGCTGCTCGTGACGGTCGGCGGCGACGACACGGCATCGACCGCGAACCGCATCGCCAAGTTCCTGGAGGCCAAGAAATACCCCATCGCAAACATCCACGTGCCCAAGACCATCGACAACGACCTGCCGCTGCCCAAAGGCACGCCCACGTTCGGTTACGAGTCGGCCAAGGACAAGGGTGCCGTCATCGCACGCGCCGTCTACGTGGACGCCCGCACGAGCGGCAACTGGTTCGTACTGGCTGCCATGGGCCGCAGCGCCGGCCACCTGGCATTCGGCATCGGCGAGGCCTGCCACTACCCGATGATCGTCATCCCCGAGATGTTCGACAAGACGGAAATCACGGTCGAAAAGATCGTGAACCTCGTCATCTCGTCGATCATCAAGCGTAAGATCATGGGCATGGACTACGGCGCCGCCGTCATCTCGGAAGGCGTATTCCACGCGCTGAGCGACGAGGAGATCCGCAAGAGCGGCATCCATTTCACCTATGACGAGCACGGGCACCCCGAGCTGGGCAAGGTGTCGAAAGCGCACATCTTCAACGAGATGATCGAGAAAAAGCTCAAGGAGATCGGTCTCAAGGTCAAGAGCCGCCCCGTGGAGCTGGGTTACGAGATCCGTTGCCAGACCCCGATCGCATACGACCTGACGTACTGCTCGGAACTGGGTATCGGCGTACACAAGCTCTTTGCCGAGGGCAAGACCGGATGCATGGTCTACGTGGATTCGGAAGGCAATGTCAACCCGCTCTACCTGAAAGACCTGCAGGATCCGACGACGGGCAAAATACCGCCCCGTCTGGTGGACATCAAGTCGGACAAGTTCTCGTCGGTGGTGGACAACATCATCAACGCCATCACGCCTGCGGACTACGAGGCTGCGAAGCAGTATGTCGCAAACCCCGAGGAGTACGACTTCCACAAGATCCTCAACTGGAAATAATCCCGCGCAGGGACATTTTGAAAATCCCCGGAGGCTACCGTCTCCGGGGATTTTGCTTTGCAACGGGAAGCAGCGGGAGGCGGCAGCGGGAGCGGAAACGGAAACGGAAACGGAAACGGAAACCGGCAGGCTATTTATCGGTTCCGATCCAAGTCCATTTATGCCAGATATATTCCAGCGGCCCCTGTTTGTGCCTCCCCAGCCACCATTTGCAGAACCGCACCTGCAGCAGGAACACCAGAATCCCGACCAACAGGCTGGCCGTATATCCGCACCGAGGGGCAAGGTAGAGGCCGAACGGGAAATAGACGAAGGCCCCGATGACGGATTGGGAGAGGTAGTTCGTAAGGCTCATCCTGCCGTAGAAGCGCAGACCGGCAACGGCGGCACTGAACTTCCTGCGCTGGTAAAGCAGGATGAACGAAGCGACCAAGACCAGCGTAAAAGCCAGCTTCTGCCACATGTCGAGCGCCGTTCCGGCTGTCTGCCCGACGACTGCACCGTTGTCCGTGACAAGCTCCTTGAGCGTATACAAAGGGGCGAAGGCAATGGCGGAGACGATCAGCGTTTTCACCCAGAAGCGGAGATTCTTTTCGGTGGCGGCGAACAACTGTTTCCTGCCGATATAGAAACCCAGCAGGAACAACCCGGCGGTCTGGACGAAACGCCCGGCGTTTACCGCCCACAACAGACTGGCCTTCTGCCCCAAGGTGACATTGCCCAGGATGAAATCCCCAAAATTCCCGGCTTTCGTGTATTCGGCCACTCGGGCATACATTTCACCGACCCCCAGGTCGGGCAACCGGTGGGCCGGATTCAGCAGGGCGGCTATGCAGTGGTACCATTCGACAGGCTGCAACAGGAAAACGACGGCGGCGGCGAGGATAGCCCCGTCGCCCCAGTTGCGCGTAAAAAACAGGACGAGTCCCGCAACGACGAACAGCAGCAGAACATCCCCGGCCGGGAAAAAAGCCGCGTTCAGGGTCGCGAAACCGGCCAGCAGCACCAGCCGCCACAGGAAACGATAGCCGAAGTCCCCGCCCCGCCGCTTCAGGTTGTCGCTTTGAATGTAGAACGTGAATCCGAACAGGAGGGCGAAAATCGCATAGGCCTTTCCGGCAAACAGGGTAAAGACGACGTTGAATACCCCTTGATCCAATGTATTCAGCCAGCCCGGGGAATCGGCAGGATAGACCGGGAAGATAAAATGTTCCAGGTTGTGAACCAGGAGAATAGCCATAACGGCAAAACCCCGTAAAGCATCCACGGCCTCTATGCGCGGGTGCTTGCCGATGAGTTGTTCCGATGAATTATTCATATATTATTTACAATTTGTCCGAGCCTTTTGTGCCGCGGGAGGAGCCGTGTCAGAAAAGCGTCGGTTCGGTCAGCGCGACTCCGGCACGCTGCGGGTGGAGGTTCACGAATTCCAGGCCCCGGCGCAGGGCGCGGGAAACCGTATGGCGCGTGCCGCCGGGCGAACCGTCGTACCAGGCGACGAGCAGCGAGGCATGGTCGACGAGGTAGTTGTTGCGCACGGCATAACACCCCGCACGGTAGACCGGAGACAGGACGACGGCATCGTCAGCCGAAGCCATCGCAGCGCGGTAGCGGGCGCGGTCGGCATGGGAGAAGCGCGCCTCCTGCCCGCCAAAGGGCACTACGGCGACGAGCCGCAGCCCGGGGAGGGAACCGCGCAGTTCGAGCACCGCCTCGGCGGCGGCCAGGTCGAAGCCTACGGCCATGCCGCAGAGGAACGTCCTGAAACCATGGGCATGAAGCCCGCGGATGGCGGCGGCAAGCGCGGCGGCGGCCTCGCCGCAATAGGTACGGTGGCCGGTGAAGGCCACGGTTGTGCAGGGATCGGGGATCATGCTCCCAAAGGTAACAATTTGGCGCGGACTTTGCAACTCGAAGGGCTGAATCAAATAAACACCAACAGCTATGAAAAACACAGGAATCGTCATCGCATCGCTCGTGGGCGGCATGATTATCGGATCGGCCCTCACGATGCTCTTCACGCCCCAGTCGGGTGCGGAACTCCGCAAACAAATCAAAGACCTGATCGGCGACGAAGTCGACAAGGTACGCGAAAAAGTGGACGAAGTGCGCGGCAAGGTCGAGGAGGCACGCTGCAAATGCGAGGAAAAGTAAACATCGCCTGAATGACGTCTCATGGGGATGGATAACAGAAAAACTTCGGGCGGCTCCTTCGTCGCGGCGCTGGTCTTCTTCGTGATGACGGCCTTGATCGCCATCTTCCTGCTGCTTACGGCACTGGTCGTATGGCTGTCGGAGGTGACGGGCTCCTTCATCCTTTCGTCGCTCATCGTCGGGGGATTCTTCGCCGTGCTCGCAGCAGTGATCTACCTGCTCGCCATACGCGAGGGCGTGGAGCGCATCCGCGACCAGGTCGAAACGGTCTACGACGTGGCACGTGCCGCAAAGGAGGGGTACGAGTGGCTCACAGACAAGTTTTTACTGTTTATGAAGCTGCGCGAAATGCGCAAATGAAAAGGGCGGCACATTGGTGCCGCCCTTTTCGCATATAGTGCAATACCTAATACTATTTGCCGAAATAACGCTTGTAGAGGCCTTCGAAACCTTTGCCGTGGCGGGCTTCGTCCTTGGCCATTTCATGTACGGTGTCGTGCACGGCGTCGAGGTTCTGCTCCTTGGCCATGCGGGCCAGGCGCATTTTGTCCTCGCAGGCGCCGCTCTCGGCGTTCATGCGCTTGTAGAGGTTGGTCTTGGTGTCCCAGACCACCTCGCCGATCAGTTCGGCGAACTTCGAGGCGTGCTCGGCCTCTTCCCATGCGTAACGCTTGTATGCCTCGGCGATCTCGGGATACCCTTCGCGGTCGGCCTGGCGGCTCATCGCAAGGTACATGCCCACCTCGGTGCACTCGCCCATAAAGTGGTTCTGGAGACCTTCCCAAAGCTCCTTGCTGGCGCCCTTGCCGTCACCGATGACATGCTCGGTCACAAATTCGAGGTTGCCCTCCTGCTCCACGACCTCGACGAATTTCTCCTTGCCAACTTTACACATCGGGCACTGGTCGGGTGCCTCGGGGCCTTCGTGAATGTAACCGCATACGGTACAACGCCATTTCTTTGCCATAATCGTAATAATGTTTGAGTGTTAGTTTTTCTGTTTGTGCAGTGCAAAGGTAACGATTAGGCACAAAATCCGGATAAAATCCTGATTGTCTTTTTTTATAGGGCGATAAGCAACGCTTATAGCCGATGTCATGTGCACGCGCGCAGAGGCGGGGAGGGCGGAGAAGAACGGTATGAAGAGCCGGCGGAGAAAGCGGGCCGCCGGGAACGGGACGCCCTACCCTCTCCGGTCGATAACCTCCTCGATATAGGGCACGTCGGTGGAATCCTTCACCAGCACGCGCTTGTCGCTGTCCAGCAGGTAGAGCGACGGAATGGCCGTCAGGTCGTAGGTGCCGTTTTCGCGGACGAGGCAGCCGGCATCGTAGGCGTTGATCCAGCTCGCGGGGATATGGTCGCGGTAGTTCCGCCACTCGGTGAGGTCTTCGTCGGGATAAAGCGCCAGTATTTTGAGGCGGCCGCGCTCGATCATCTCCGAAAGCATGGGCGAGCCGGCGATCTGCTCGCGCAACTGCTTGCACATCGCACAGCCGGGGTTGTTGATGAACAGCAGCGTATATTCGGCCTTCACGCCGTAGAGCGTGCCCGTGGCGCCCGAAGCGAGCGTGTAGCGGAAATCGTTGGCACGCTGCCCGAGGCGGTTCTGCGACGCCATAGCGAGGTCGTAGGCCGGCCCGATGCGTTCGTATTCGTCGTAATAGGGACTCGCCAGCACGGCCTGCATCACGGGGATATAGAATTCGTCGTTGCGCAGCGGGGAATTGGGGTCGTGGATCACCTGTTGGGCGAGCATCGTGAAGTAGTCGAGCATCGGGCGCGAGGCGGAGGCGCGGCGCATGAGCGAATCCATCGGCGCGGCGTCGGCCGGACGGTCGGAGATCAGGGCCACCCACCGGGCATAGGCCTCGACCATCTGCACGGTATCGGCCTCGCGGACGAACAGGGTATCGGCGAAATCGAAGCGATCCCAATAGTGCCAGCGCAGGTAGTCGCGCTGCTCCTGGGGCGAGAGGCGCGCCGGCGCGATCGCCGGGAGGAACACACGGGGCTGCGGCACGCAGGCCGTCTGCTGCGGCCGAGAACGGCGTCCGCCGCAGGAAGCGGCGAAGATGGACAGGGCCAGGATTAGCGCGATACGGTACATAGGCGTAAAGTTTATGTGCAAATATAGTTTTTTTCGGCAATACGGCCGCTATCGCCCGGGCAAAAAGAGCCTGTACGGCAGATTTGCACGGTAGTTGCAACCTCAATGAGCGTTAAAACCAATTTCAATCAAACCGAATTATGGATGTAAAGAAAACTACCACAAGCACAGGGTTCAAACTGAGTGTCATGACACTCGCGATTATGAACGTGACTGCCGTAGTAAGTCTGCGCGGCCTCCCCGCCGAGGCCGTCTACGGACTTTCATCGGCATTCTACTATCTGTTTGCCGCCATCGTCTTCCTCATCCCGACGGCCATGGTCGCCGCGGAGCTGGCCGCGATGTTCTCCACCAAACAGGGCGGTGTATTCCGCTGGGTCGGCGAGGCGTACGGCGCCCGCACGGGGTTCCTGGCCATCTGGCTGCAATGGATCGAGTCGACGATCTGGTACCCCACCGTACTGACGTTCGGTGCCGTGTCGATCGCCTTCATCGGCATGAACGACGTGCACGACGCGGCGCTGGCCTCGAACAAGGTCTTCACGCTCTGCATGGTGCTGGCAATCTACTGGATCGCCACCTTCATCGCACTCAAGGGCCTGGGATGGGTCGGCAAGATCAGCAAATGGGGCGGTATGATCGGTACGATCATTCCCGCAGGCCTGCTGATCCTGCTGGGCATCATCTACATTTCGACCGGCGGACACAACCACATGGACATGTCGCAGGGTTTCTTCCCCGACCTGTCGAAATTCGACAACCTGGTGCTGGCCAGCAGTATCTTCCTGTTCTATGCGGGTATGGAGATGATGGGTATACACGTCATGGACGTGAAGAACCCGTCGCGGAACTACCCCAAGGCCATCATCATCGGTTCGCTCGTAACGGTCTGCATCTTCGTGCTGGGTACTTTCTCGCTGGGCTTCATCATCCCGGCCAAGGACATCAGCCTCACGCAGTCGCTGCTGGTGGGCTTCGACAACTATTTCCACTACCTGCATATGTCGTGGGCGGGCCCGATCATCGCCATCGCCCTGATGTTCGGCGTGCTGGCCGGCGTGCTGACCTGGGTGGCCGGCCCTTCGAAGGGTATCTTCGCCGTGGGTAAGGCGGGTTACCTGCCCCCGTTCTTCCAGAAGACCAACAAGAACGGCGTACAGAAGAATATCCTGCTCATCCAGGGCTGCGTCGTGACGCTGCTGGCGCTGCTGTTCGTCGTGATGCCCTCGGTGCAGTCGTTCTACCAGATACTTTCGCAGCTGACCGTACTGCTGTACCTGATCATGTACATGCTGATGTTCTCGGCGGCGATCGTGCTGCGCTACAAGATGAAGAACACCGACCGCCCGTTCCGCCTGGGCAAGGGCAACGGCCTGATGTGGTTCCTGGGCTGTCTGGGTTTCTGCGGAGCCCTGCTGGCCTTCGTCCTGAGCTTCGTACCGCCCAGCCAGATCTCGACCGGCAGCAACACCGTTTGGTTCTCGGTGCTCATCATCGGTTGCGTGGTAGTCGTGGGCGCCCCGTTCGTGATCTACGCCATGCGCAAACCGTCGTGGAAAGACCCCGAGGCCGCGGCCGACTTCGCCCCGTTCCACTGGGAGCAGCAGCCCGTCGTAGCGGCTCCGGTACATACCAACGCTCCCGAACCGATGGCGAAACCTTCGGATACGGAACTTCACAACAAATAAATCGGTAAATACATCAGACAATGATCCAGAAAATCGACAACGCAACGGTTCGCGAGGCCGTACAGCAGGCCTACGAGCGCTGCAAGAACGAAACGGGCGGCAAGAACGCCGACTATATCCCCTACCTGGCCAACGTACCGTCGACCCTCTTCGGCATCGCGGCCTGCCTGCCCGACGGGGAGGTGATCGCCGTGGGCGACACCGATTACAAATTCGGCATCGAATCGGTATCGAAAGTCCCGACGGCCATCCTGGCGATGAACCAGTACAGCGCACAGGAGGTGCTGACGAAGATCGGCGCCGATGCGACGGGGCTGCCTTTCAATTCGATCATGGCGATCCTGCTCGAAAACGACCATCCCTCGACGCCGCTGGTGAATGCCGGGGCGATCAGCGCCTGCTCGATGGTGCAGCCCGTAGGCGACAGCGACGGCAAATGGAAGGCGATCACGGGCTTCATCGAAGGGCTCGCAGGCTCGCAGGTCGAGGTGATCGACGAGTTGTACAAGTCGGAGACGGCGACCAACTTCAACAACAAGTCGATCGCATGGCTGCTGAAGAATTACAACCGCATCTACGACGACCCGGACATGGCGCTGGACATCTACACGCGCCAGTGTTCGATCGGCGTGACGGCCAAGCAGCTCGCCACGATGGCGGCGACGATCGCCAACGGAGGCAAGAACCCCGTGACCAAACAGCAGGTCTTCAAGCCCGAGCTGTCGCCCAAAATCGCCTCGATGATGGCGACCGTGGGTTTCTACGAGCACACGGGCGACTGGCTCTTCACGACGGGGCTCCCGGCCAAGACGGGCGTGGGCGGCGGCATCATGGGCGTCGTCCCGGGCGTGATGGGCGTAGCGGCCTTCGCCCCGCCGCTCGACGAGGCCGGCAACTCGGTCAAGGCACAGAAGGCGCTGGCCTACATCGCCGGGCACCTCAACCTCAATATTTTCGGCACCACGCGCTGCGTGATGGCCGAGAAGGAAGCGGCGCAGGCGTAGACCTGCGACAGCAACTGGGCAAAAGGCCTGCGCATGACGTGCGCAGGCCTTTTCCATTGCGGGATGCACCGGGAGGCAAAAACAGGGGGGGGGCGAAAAAAACAGGTACGGCCGGACGAACAATAGTGACGCTGTTCAGGGGGAGAAGAATTCATCGCCCGAACCGTACCCGGAGGCGGCGTACGGCCTGCGGCCTGCGAAAAAAAGCAAGGGCGCAGGTGCAAACTCCCGTTAACAGGCCTTCCGAGCCTTGCATGGTAGTTGCCCTTACGCCCGAGCCCGCCCCGGCACGAGGCCGGGACATAGCAAGGGTTTCAGACAATATTTACACCACGCATAAACCTGTCATAGCAACAGTCGGAAGTTTGTTAACGGCGTAAAGGTTGTCTTAACCTTATGGTATGTCGTTACGGCGATGCCGTATTGTTCTGCAAAGTTAGCATAATTTCTGTATTCTGAATTTTACTGGTACAAATATAAGTAAATTACTTAATACTTAAACATGTTTAAGTGCAAAAAATCGACTTATTCCATTTTTTTGTAAAATGGAACGGAAAAAACAACGCCGCGACGAAGAATTGCTTCAAAAAATCATTCTGCGGGTGAAGGAACTAAGGCGCTTGCACGACCACCAATCGCAGGAGGAGTTGGCCGAAGCGACCGAGTTGGGAATCGCACAACTCGAATCCGGCAAGAATTTCCCGAATCTGACGACTATTTCGATTATTTGCAAGTTTTACAATATTACCCTCGACGAATTTTTCGCACCGCTCAATTACCCGCCGAAAGACAAATAAACACCTCGGGAGTTTCGGCGGCGGGTATCCGCCGGGACGAACCCGATAAGCGGCAAACAGATAACCGAAAAACAGATAAACAGCAAGCAAGAACCGGCGGCAACAACCGGCAACAGACAACGTACAAAAAAAAAGGTTCCGCAAAAGCGGAACCTTTTTACATACTGCAATACGGCGCCTTACTCCGCCTCTTCGGCAACGGCGCGGAACAGCGCGACGTCTTCGAGCGTGGAGTTCATGACGTAGGTATAGGCCTCCGAGATCTTACCCTCGGCAAGTTTGCAGAAGATTTTCGCCGAATCGACATACTCCTCCGACTCGCCGGCCTGACGGGCCAGCAGGTAGGTGATGATGATATGGCCGGCGGTCTCGACCAGACGGCGTGCGTGGAAATCCTTGAAGCCGCAAAGTTCCTTGTCCCCGGCTTCGACATGGGCGGTCATTTCCGAGAACTTCGCGGTCAGCTCCTTCAGCTTCGCAACGACGGGCTGCATGGGCTGGCTGTATTCGGCGGCGGCGTAACGCTCGATCTGCTCCATGAAGGTGCCCTTGGTCACGGCGTTGATCGCCGCCACGACCTGCAGCTGCGAAGTACCCTCGTAGATATTCATGATACGTGCGTCGCGGTAGAGGCGCTCGCAGGGATAGTCCTTCATGAAGCCCGAGCCGCCGTGGATCTGGATGGCGTCGTAGGCCTGCTGGTTGGCGTACTCCGACGAGAAGAGCTTGACGAGCGGCGTGAAGCCGTCGGCCAGGCGGTTGTAGAACTTCATCTCCTGACGCTCATCACCTTCGAGCGGACGCTCGTGCGCGATATGGCCGTACTGCTTGTAGACCTCGACGAAGCGCGTCGTCTCGTACAACAGCGCACGGACACCCTGCAACTTGGCCTTCATGTTGGAGAGCATCTCCGCAACGGCCGCGAAGCGGATGATCGGCTTGCCGAACTGCTCACGCTCCTGGGCGTATTTCAGCGCCTCGCGGTAGGCGGCTTCGCACAAGCCCACCGACTGCGCACCGATACCCAGGCGGGCGGCGTTCATCAGCGACATCACGTATTTGATAAGGCCCATCTTGCGGTCGCCGACCAGCTGCGCGGGGGCGTTGGTGAAGACCAGCTCGCACGTCGGAGAGCCCTTGATACCCATTTTGTTCTCGATACGGCGTACCTTCACGCCGCCGTCGCGCTTGTCATAGACGAGCATCGACAGTCCGCGGGCGTCGGTGGTACCCTCTTCGGTACGCGCCAGCACGAGCGAAACGTCGCCGTCGCCGTTGGTGATGAAGCGCTTGACGCCGTTCAGCAGCCAGGTCTGCTTCTCCTCGGACCACGTAGCCTTGAGCATCACGGCGCCCAGGTCGGAACCCGCATCCGGTTCCGTAAGATCCATGGCGCAGGTAGCGCCCGCGGAGACCCACGGCAGGTATTTGGCCTTGAGCTCTTCCGAGGCGAACTCGTTGAGCGTCTCGGCACAGTCCTGCAAACCCCAGATGTTCTCGAAGCCGGCATCGGCGCGGGCGACCATCTCGTTGGCCATCACGAAGCAGACCAGCGGGAAGTTCAGGCCGTCGTACTTGCGGGGCAGCGTAAGGCCGCTCAGGCCCGCGTCGACGATGGCCTTCATGTTCTGAACCGTGCCCGCAGCGTACTCCACGTGGTCGTTCACGACGCGGGGGCCTTCGTGATCCACGCCCTCGGCATTGGGAGCAATGACCTCGCCGCAGACTTCACCGGCGATCTCCAGCACGCGGCGGTAGGAGTCCATGGCGTCTTCGAAATCCTGCGGCGCGAAATCGTAGAGGTCTTTCTCGGCGAAGCCGCGCTCTTTCAGCTCCACGATCTTGCGCATCATCGGATGCTGGAGGTGGAACTGCAAATCCTTATTGTCTGAAAAGAAATTAGCCATTACTTCGAATTTTGTTTGTAGTACTTAATCATCTTGGGGATCACCTCGTTGACGTCGCCCGTGATGGCGTAGTCGGCGATCTTGTTGATCGGGGCTTCGGGGTCGGTGTTGATCGAGATGACCATGGCCGAGCCGTCCATGCCGGCCGTATGCTGGATCTGCCCCGAGATACCGCAGGCGATGTAGAGTTTGGGGCGTACCGTCACACCGGTCTGACCCACCTGGCGCGCATGGTCTGCGAACCCGGCGTCGACGGCTGCGCGGCTCGCGCCCACCTCGGCACCCAGCACGTCGGCCAGCTCAAACACCAGGTCGAAGTTCTCCTTCGAACCCATGCCGTAGCCGCCCGCGACGATGACGCCGGCACCCTTGATGTCGATCTTGCTCTCGGCAATCTCACGGTCGATGATCTTCACCGCGAGGTCTGCGTCCTTCACGAATTTCTGCCACTGGATCTTCTTCACCTCGCCGGCACCCGGCTTGGCGGCATATTCGCGGCGCATAACGCCTTCGCGGACGGTGGCCATCTGCGGACGGTTGTCGGGGTTGACGATCGTGGCGATGATGTTGCCGCCGAAGGCGGGGCGGATCTGGTAGAGCAGGTCTTTGTACTCCCTGCCGCTCTTGGCGTCCTTATGGTCGCCGATCACCAGCTGCGTACAGTCGGCCGTAAGGCCGCTGTAAAGCGCCGACGACACGCGCGGCGCGAAATCGCGGCCGTTGCACGTCGCGCCGAACAGCACGACCTGGGGTTTCTCCTGCTCGATCAGGCCGCACATGACGGCCGTATGGGGCAGCGTACGGAACGGTGCGAACACCTTGTCGTCGGCGATCCATACGGTATCGGCGCCGTATTTGGCGAGCTCGTGCTCGATGCCGGCGAGGTTCTCGCCCAGCACCACGGCTTCGAGTTTCACGCCCAGCGTCGTGGCCAGTTCGCGGCCCTTGGTCATCAGTTCGAGGCACACCTCGGCGGCCTTGCCGCCCTCGTTCTCGATATATACGAATATGTTGTTCATCTCCTATGCACGTATTAACCGAGCGTGTGGCTCGCGATAAGTTCGACCATCAGTGAATTGATATCCTCGTCGGCAGCAGTGAGCTTCTTGGCCTCCTTGGCCTGGAAAACCACGTTCTCGATCTTCTTGACCTTCGTGGGCGAACCCTGAAGGCCGAGCTGCTGCGGGTCGGGATCGACGTCGGCGGCAGCCCACTCGACGATCTGCAGGTAGGGCTTCGCGGCGGCGCGCCGTGCGGCTTCCGATTCGGGCGCCGCGGCGATTTCAGACCCGGAGAGGGCGAATTTGCAGGTCATCACGCGCTTGGCGTTGCGCGGACGGCACTCGGGAGCCGAGGCATTGACCGTAATGACAGCCGGGACGGGGCACTCGACGGTTTCGGTACCGCAGTTCAGGCGGCGCCGGATAACCAGCGTGCTGTCCTTGATGTCGAGGATCTCTTCGGCATAAGTAACCTGCGGCAGGCCGAGTTTCTCAGCCACCTGGGGGCCGACCTGCGCCGTATCGCCGTCGATGGCCTGGCGGCCGGCGAAAATGATGTCGGGGCGGATCTTTTTCAGGGCGCACGACAAGGCGTACGACGTGGCGAGCGTGTCCGAACCGGCGAATTCGCGGCCGGAGAGCAGGTAACCGCCGTCGGCGCCGCGGAACATCGCGTCGCGGATGATGTCGGCGGCACGCTGGGGCCCCATCGTCAGGATATGAACCGTCGAAGCGTCGGTGCGGTCTTTAAGCGCGAGCGCCATTTCGAGCGCATTGAGATCTTCGGGATTGAAGATGGCCGGCAGCGCCGCGCGATTGACCGTCCCTTCGGGGGTCATCGCATCCTTACCCACGTTGCGGGTATCGGGCACCTGCTTTGCCATGACAACAATTTTCAGCTGTTTTTTCATAGTAGGTATTTATGGTTAATAGCTATCTTACGATGGTTTCGCCGCGGTCGGGGCCGACGGAGATGATCTTCACCGGAACACCCGTCTCGCGTTCGATGAACTCGACATAGGCCTTGAACTCCGCGGGGAAGTCCTCGTAGCGGGTGAAGGCGCGCAGGTCGCATTTCCACCCCGGGAACTCGCGGTAGACGGGTTTCAGGTCGTCGCCGACCTCATAGGGGAAATACGACGTACGTTTGCCGCCGACCTCGTATTCGGTGGCGACGCGGATGGTCTCGAAATCGTTCATGACGTCGGACTTCATCATGATGAGCTGCGTCACGCCGTTGATCATGATCGAATACCTGAGCGCCACCATGTCGAGCCATCCGCAGCGGCGCTCGCGCCCCGTGACGGCTCCGTACTCATGGCCGATGTCGCGCAGCCGGGCGCCCGTCTGGTCGAACAGCTCCGTGGGGAACGGGCCGCTGCCGACGCGCGTGCAGTAGGCCTTGAAGATTCCGTAGACCTCGCCGATGCGGTTCGGGGCGATGCCCAGCCCGATGCAGGCGCCGGCGCAGACCGTGTTCGACGAGGTGACGAAGGGATAGGAACCGAAATCCACGTCGAGCAGCGTACCCTGGGCGCCTTCGGCCAGGATGCTCTTGTCCGCGGCGAGGCACTCGTTGACGAAATACTCGCTGTCGATGATGTTGAAACGACGCAGGTACTCGACCGCCGCAAACCACTTCTGTTCCAACTCGGTGATGTCGTACTCGTAGGCCAGGCTGCGCAGGATCTTCTCGTGGCGAGCCTTGGCGCGGGCGTATATCTTTTCGAAATCGGTGCTCAGCACATCGCCCACGCGCATGCCGTTGCGGCTGACCTTGTCGGTATAGGTCGGGCCGATGCCCTTGCCGGTGGTGCCGATCCTGGCACTGCCCTTGGCCGCCTCGTACGCAGCGTCGAGGATGCGGTGCGTGGGCAGGATCAGGTGGGCCTTCTTCGAAATGCAGAGCTGCTTGGTGAGGTCGTGGCCGCTGGCCGCGAGCGCTTCGGCCTCTTCACGGAAAAGGACGGCGTCGATCACCACACCGTTACCGATGATATTGGTCTTACCGCCCTGGAATATGCCCGAAGGGATCGAGCGGAGCACGTATTTCTCGCCGTTGAATTCCAATGTATGACCGGCATTGGGGCCGCCCTGGAAGCGGGCTACGACCTGGTAGCCAGGCGTCAGCACATCCACAACTTTTCCCTTGCCCTCGTCACCCCATTGCAGGCCGAGGATAACGTCAACTTTTTTCATTGTATCCGGTAATATTTATGGCGCAAAAGACATTTTTTGCACCCAAAGGTAAGAATTATTATCCGAAATACCCAACCCGCGGCGGCGACTTTTCAACAATGTATCAGAAATAAGCGTACCGGAAACCCGCCGCGGAAGGCAAATGACAGTGCGGGGGGGGGCGGCAGCAGCAAACAACGCAGCAACCGACAGGAAGCGATGCGGGCAGGTGACGGGAAGCGACGCGGGCAGGTGACGGGAAGCGACGCGGGCAGTCAGCGGAAAACGATGCGGGGGGGGGCGGTCAGCGGACGACCACCTCGGTCGGCCCGTTGCGGTCGACGCCCTGCGAAGCGAGGCAATAGACGGTCGTAAGGAAAGGGTTGTCGCGCGTGTCGGCCTGCAACTGCCCCGAGCAGGGGGTCAGGTCGAGCGTCACCAGCAGGTTGCCGCGGCAATCGAGCGAGCGCAGGGAAGAGTTGGATTTCAGGTCGAGGCGTGCGAGCAGGTTTTCGGCACAGTCCAACTGCGTAAGCCCGCGCAGGCCGTCGATGTCGAGCGACGTGATTTCGTTGTCGCCGCAATCGAGCTTTTGCAGGTCGGGGCATTTGCGCAGGTCGAGCCGCGTGAGATTATTGCCGCTGCAATCGAGCTCGCGCAGGCGGGAAAACTCGCCGATCTCCCACATCGCGGAGATGTTGCGGCCGGAGCAATCCATCGCCAGGACGCGCTGCGCCTCGTAGCGCGAAATGCGTCCGTCGTGATCCAAATCGAACATTCCGAGACAGAATCGTTCGAAGGCGGGATCTGCGAAGGTGATATAAATACGCTTGTTCTTATCATCCTGCTCGTTCTCTGCAAGGCCGCAGGCCGTGAACAGCAACAGAGCGAGAACAGGGATAAAGCGCAGCATGGCCGGATCAGATATTCACGTCGTCGTCGGAATTGGCGTCGTCCTGGATTTCGTCGGCGCCCTTGATTTCGTCGTCGTAGTAATCCTTGTCGTCCTCCTCCTGCGCATTGTCGTCGATCTTCACGTCGATCTTCACCATATAGGCGATCTCGTCGGTATCGAACGGCACGGCATAGAAAAAATCGCCGTTGGGTTTGTCCACGCGCATCATCGCTTCGGTGAACCCCAGCGGGTATTTTTCCTTTACGGCATCCTGCAGTTCGGGAGTCAGGTTGTGAAAGCTCGTTACGATATGTTTCTTCGTCGTATTCTGTTTAGCCATAGTAATGCTTGGAAATTTTCTGCAATTATAAGCAAAATTTACATATCGCACCACATCCGTAATTTTTTTTTGCATTTTTTTTGAATTTGCAGGATGTTATAAACAAAATACGTACCTTTACGCAGGTTATACTTATATTATGATACGCGAGAGAGTCGAAGAGCTGCGGCGGCAGCTCGAGTACCATAACTTCAGATATTACGTCGAAAACGCCCCTGAGATCTCCGACTTCGAATTCGACACGATGATGCGCGAATTGCAGGATCTGGAACGGGCGCACCCCGAACTGTCCGACCCCAATTCGCCCTCGGTGCGTGTCGGGAGCGACATCACGTCGGAGTTCCGGAGCGTAAAGCACCGGTTCCCGATGCTTTCGCTCGGCAACACCTATTCGCTCGACGAACTGCATGAATTCATCGCCCGCATCGAAAAGGAGGCCGGGCCGACGGAGTTCGTCTGCGAACTGAAATTCGACGGCACGGCCATATCGCTCACCTACGAGGACGGGCGGCTGCTGCGTGCCGTGACGCGCGGCGACGGCTCGCAGGGCGACGACGTGACGGCCAACGTACGTACGGTGCGCACGGTTCCCCTGCGCCTGAGGGGCGACGACTGGCCGCCCTACTTCGAAATACGGGGCGAGATCCTGATGCCCTACGCCTCGTTCGACAAAATCAACGCCGAGCGCGAGGCGGCCGGGGAGACGCTCTTCGCAAACCCGCGCAACGCCGCGGCGGGGACGCTCAAGCAGCAGGCGTCGTCGGTGGTCGCACGCCGCGGCCTGGACTGCACGCTCTACCAGTTGGCGGGCGACGGCCTGCCCTTCACGAACCACTGGGAAAGCCTGCAGAAAGCCCGCGAGTGGGGATTCAAAGTCTCGGACGCGGCGCGCATATGCCGCACTGCGGAGCAGATCGACGCCTACATCGCGCATTGGGACGAGGGGCGCCATGCCCTGCCCTTCCCGACCGACGGCGTGGTGATCAAGGTCAACGACTTCGCCGTAAGGCGGCAGCTGGGATTCACGGCCAAGGCCCCGAAATGGGCCGTGGCCTACAAGTTCAAGGCCGAGCAGGCGCTCACGCGGCTGGACAGCGTGTCGTTCCAGGTGGGACGCACGGGAGCCATAACGCCTGTGGCGAACCTCGAACCGGTGCTGCTGGCCGGGACGACCGTGCGGCGTGCGACGCTGCACAACGCCGAGCAGATGGCCCTGCTGGACATCCGCCCGGGCGACATGGTATACGTCGAGAAGGGCGGCGAGATCATCCCCAAGATCACGGGGGTAGACCTCTCGCAGCGGCCTGCGGACAGCAAACCGTTCGAATACATCACCGTATGCCCCGAATGCGGCACTCCGCTGGTGCGCTACGAGGGCGAGGCGAAGCACTACTGCCCCAACCAGGGGGGATGCCCGCCGCAGATCGTCGGGCGCATCATCCATTTCATCCGCCGCAAGGCGATGGACATCGAGGGGCTGGGCGAGGAGACCGTGGAACTGCTCTATGAAAACGGGCTGGTGCACGACGTGGCCGACCTCTACGACCTGAAGGCCGGACAGCTGGCGGAATTGCCGCGGCTGGGCGAGAAGTCGGCCGACAACATCATACGCAGCATCCGCGGATCGGTCGAGGTGCCCTTCCGCCGCGTGCTGTTCGGACTCGGCATCCGCTTCGTGGGCGAGACGACGGCCAAATACCTGGCCGAGCATTTCCGCTCGCTCGACGCCGTGATGCGGGCCACGCGCGAGGAGCTGACCCAGGCCGACGAGGTGGGCGGGCGCATCGCCGACGCGATCATCGAATATTTCGCCGACGAGCAGAACCACGCCATCATCCGCCGCCTGCGTGCCGCGGGGCTGAAGTTCGAGGAGGAGGCGCGGGAGCTGGCGTCGGAGTCGCTCGCAGGCCGCAGTTTCGTGGTGTCGGGCAAGTTCTCGCGCAGCCGCGACGAAATGAAGGAGCTGATCGAAATGCACGGGGGCAGGAACCTCGCGGCCGTATCGGCCAACGTCGATTACATCGTGGCGGGCGACAACATGGGCCCGGCGAAGCTCAGGAAGGCCGAGAAGCTGGGCGTGAAGATCATTTCCGAAGAGGAGTTCATCGCCATGGTCGGCGGGCAGGAAGCCCCGGCGGCAAACGGGACGGAAGCCGACAGCGCAACAACGGCAAATACCGGAGGCAGGAACAATGGCGCCCCGGCCGCGACGGAAAGCGGGGACGGCGAACCCGTCCAACAAGGCGAGTTGTTCTGAGCCCCGCGGAAAAGGAATACGCATAAAAAACTACATAATGCCAAACAGAATCATATGATACGACACAAGCTCTGCGGCGTGGGGGCCGCCATGATAACCCCCTTTACACCCGAAGGAAAAGTTGACTATCAGGCGCTGGCACGCATGATCGACTATGTGATCGAAGGCGGCGTGGACTACATCGTGGCGCTGGGCACCACGGCCGAAACGCCGACGCTCTACATGCCCGAACGCGCCGTGATAGCCATGTTCATCACCAACCACATCGCGGGACGCGTACCGCTGGTAATGGGCTGCGGCGGCAATTCGACGTCGGAGGTACTGGATCAGCTGCGCGAATTCGACCTGCGGGGCGCCGACGCCATCCTGAGCGTTACACCCTACTACAACAAGCCCTCGCAGGAGGGCTTGTACCAGCATTTCCGCACCGTGTCGGAGCACTCGCCGCTGCCGGTGATCCTCTACAACATCCCGGGACGCTCGGGCGTCAACATGACGGCCGAGACGACGCTGCGACTGGCTCGCGGGATGAAGAACGTGATCGGCATCAAGGAGGCATCGGGCGACATCGAACAGATGCAGCACATCCTCGACCGGCGCCCCGAAGGGTTCATCGTGCTGTCGGGCGACGACGGCATGACGCTCGAGCTGATGCGCCGCGGCGGCGACGGCGTGATCTCGGTGGCCGCGAACGCTTTTCCCAAGCGGTTCATGGAGTGTGTGAACTACGCCAAGGCCGGGGAGTTCGACCGTGCGGAAAAGGCATACGAATGCCTCGACGAAGCGGTGCACGCCCTGTTCGAAGAGGGCAATCCCGTGGGGGTGAAGTGCGCACTGGCCGAAATGGGCATAATCGGCCCGACGATGCGGCTGCCGCTGGTCGAAGGTTCGGGGGCGTTGCGCGAAAAGTTCCGCAAACTGATCGCGGAATACGATTTGCGCTGATTTGAGCGTTAGTGCCTAAAATACGAATATGAAAAATTTACTGCTGACATTGCTCCTGCTCCCGGCGCTGGCCGCGGCGAAAGTCCCCGTCGAGGAGGACATCGTCGCCAAGACGTCCGACCCCGATTCGCCGTTCTACTACACATCGCTGATGATGCGCTACAACGCGGGCGACGAGACGCTCACCGACGAGGATTACCACTACCTCTACTACGGCTACGCCCACCAGGAGAGCTACAAACCGATGGAGGCGAACCCCGACCTGGACAAGCTGCTGATGTTGGCATCGGGGCTCGATCCCGACAACCCGCTGGCCGAAACGCTCGACGCGATGCTCTACGTGGGCGAAGATGCGCTCGCCCGCGACCCGTTCAGCCCCAAGATCCTGAACCTGATGGCCTATGCCCACGGGGCGCTGGGCAACAAGCTGCAGGAGAAGATGTATTACAACAAGGTGAAGGGGGTGCTCCGCGCGATCAAGGATTCGGGGGATGCCCTCACGCAGAAGACCCCGCGCCATATCCTGATGTTCGACCATGCGCTCGACGTGATGGCATCGGAGGGTTACACCTACGGCAAGAGCCGCATCATCAGCCGTACGGTGGAATTCATCCCCTTCACGGCGCCCCGGATGGTCGGCGACAAGAAACGCAAAGGGCTCTATTACGACTTCGGCCGCGTATACTGGAACAAGCCCGAAGGATATACCTATAAACGTGACCGCACATGGCAATTCAACAACCTGAAACCCCGTACCTACAAATAATCCGGCGCACGCTGTGGCTGCTGCTGGCAGTGACGCTGCTCGCCGGGTGCGAAGGGAAGTATGTAGATCGCCCGCGGCTGACCGCGACGCAGAACGAAGTGGTATTGCGCAGCACGGCGGGTTCGGAAGCGGCATTCACGGTGTCGTCGACCGAAGCGTGGTCGCTCACCACGACGGGCGGCGGGTTCGACGTCTCCCCCACCCGAGGCGGCCGCGGGGAGACGACGGTAACGGTGAGGGCGCAGGACGACAATACGACGCCCCGGCGCAAGGCGCTGGGCAGCATGGCGCTGCGCCTGTCGTCGGGGAAGGCCGAGGCCACGGTCACCGTAGTGCAGAGCCCGACCGTCGCACCCCAGACGGTCGTCATGTACCTGCCCTGGTCCGGGAACCTGTACACGCATTTCCTCCAAAACATCGAGGACGTGAAGAAAGCCGTGGCAGGAAACATCCTGCATGACAGCCGCCTGCTGCTGTTCCTACAAACGAGCACGACGAAAGGTACGCTCAGTGAGCTGTACTACGACAACGGAGAGTGCCGCGAAACGGAGCTGCGCACGTACGAAGACCTCAACGTGACGCAGGCCGAGACCATCACCGGGATTTTCGACTACATCAAGCAGACCGCACCCGCCGAACGCTACGGCATCACGATCGGGTCGCACGGCATGGCGTGGATCCCCGCATCGGGCTCGGGCCGGAGCGCTGCCGACGCGAAGGCCGGCACGGAACCGACGGCGACAACCGTCCCCGAGAAATGGCACTGGGAATACGTTTCGCCCGACGGGCAGTTCACCCGCTGGTTCGGCGACGGCGGTTCGCGGTGTACCAACACGACGACCTTCGCCGAGGCGATAACGGCCGCAGGAATCCGGTTCGAATACATCCTCTTCGACGACTGTTTCATGTCGTCGATCGAGGTGGCGTACGACCTACGCAAAATCACCAGGCACCTGATCGCCTCGCCCTGCGAGGTGATGGCCTACGGTTATCCTTACGACCTGGTGATGCCCTACCTGTTCACCGACGGCGGCACGGGATACGACCTGGACGGCGTATGCCGGAGTTTCTACGAATTCTACGAGCAACACGAAGCCCCGAACTATAACTGCGGGGCGATCGCCGTGACGGTATGCGACCAGGTGGAAACGATGGCCGAAGTGATGCGCCGCATCAACAATGCATCGCCCGCGTACATCCCCGACCCGGAGAAACCGTTGCAGCAATACGAGTACCTCTACGACCCGACGCGGTTCTACGACCTGGCGGATTACGTTTACCAGTTGTGCGACGACACCGCCCTGCTAAAGGAATTCGACGAACAGCTCGGGCGCACCGTCCCCGAACGCTACCGGCTGCATACGGAGTATTTCTATTCGGGCGGCAAGCGGCCGATCACGACCTATTCGGGCATTTCGACCAGCGCGCCGAGCACGAGCGGGATCGTGGTGAACAACATCCAAAACACGGGCTGGTACAAGGCAACGCACTGACGCCCGGAGCGCGGGCAAGTGCGGGCAGACGGTTTTTGCCCGGCGGCATGGCGGACAGGAGACGGCAGAGGCCTGGAGACAGCGGCGGACAAGAAACGGCGGCGGACAAGAAACGGCGGCGCCCGGAAGACGGCAGAAGCCGGGAACAGCGGCGGACAGGAAACGACGGCGGACAGGAAACGACGGCGGTCGGGTGCAGCAGGTATAGCGCGATATGCACGGCCCGTCACCATACGCTTCCGCCGCGCGGGTGCCGTGGTTTTCCGGGCACACCGGAATTGCCGCCATACCGCAGAAATACGGGGACATCCCGCAACACCCGGATATGCCGGGATTATCGCAGCTAAAACAGAAGGAGGCTCCCTCGACAGGAACCTCCTTCTGATTGTACCCTTATCCCTCCGGACAAAGACCGGATGCAGGAACTTATTCGTACTGGCCGGACTTGAGCCGTTCGACCTCCTCGCGGGAGAGGAAACGCCAGGCTCCGCGCTTGAGGTTCTTCTTGGTCAGGCCGGCGTAGTAGACGCGGTCGAGCTTGGTGACCGTGTAGCCCAGGAATTCGAAAATACGGCGCACGATACGGTTGCGGCCGGAGTGTATCTCGATGCCGATCTCCTGTTTGTTCTCCTTGACATAGGAAATTTCGTCGGCGAAGATTTCGCCGTCTTCAAGTGTGATTCCCTCGGCGATGCGATCCATATCGGCACGCGCCAGGGGCTTGTCGAGCGTCACCTGGTAGATTTTCTTTTTCAGGTACGAGGGGTGCGTGAGCTGCTTCGTAAGGTCGCCGTCGTTGGTGAAAAGCAGCAACCCGAGGCTGTTCTTGTCCAGACGGCCTACGGGGTAGATGCGCTCCGTGCAGGCACCTTCGACCAAATCCATGACGGTCTTGCCGGCATGGGGGTCGTCGAGCGACGTGACATAACCCTTGGGCTTGTTGAGCACGAGGTAGACCTTCTTCTCGCCCTGCACGCGGCTGTCGTTGAATTTCACCTCGTCGGTGGGAAGCACCTTGGTGCCCAGCTGGGTGACGATCTGGCCGTTGACCGTGACCAGGCCCGCGGTGATGAAATCGTCGGCCTCGCGGCGCGAGCAGAGGCCCGACTGTGCGAGGAAACGGTTCAGGCGCATTTCGCCGACCTGCTTTTCGGGCGTGAATTTCGGGTAGGACGCCGGTTTGTCGTCGTGCTTCCTCGGCCCCGGCTTATAGGGTTTGTCGCCGAATTTACGGTCGCCGTATTTCTTATCCCCGAACTTGCGTTCGCCATAGGCGGGCTTGTCGCCATACTGGCGGCGCGGTTTGTCGCCGTCGCGGTGCTCGTAGCGGGGCTTGTCGCCGAACTTGCGTTCGCCATAGGCGGGCTTGTCACCGTACTGACGGCGCGGTTTGTCGCCGTCGCGGTTTTCGTAGCGGGGCTTGTCGCCGAATTTGCGTTCGCCATAGGCGGGCTTGTCACCGTACTGGCGGCGCGGTTTGTCGCCGTCGCGGTGCTCGTAACGGGGTTTATCGCCGGACTTACGCTCGCCGTAAGCCGGTTTGTCGCCGAACTGGCGGCGCGGTTTGTCGAATGCAGGGCGGTTGTCCGCCGTGAAATGGGGATTGTAGGAGGCCCGCCCACGGGGCCCCTCGCTGGACGGTTGCTCCGAATCGGCAGCATCACGCTGTAAACGCGGGCGACGCTCGACACGCTCCGCCGTAGCAGTCACGGTACGCTGGCGCTTGTCGCGTCCGAAACGCGAAAGTACCGTGGTCGAGTCGTTTTTGTTGTCTTTCATACGTATTTGAATGAGTTTGTGGGGCAAAGGTAATCCATTTTTCCGGATTACGGCATATTGCAGACCCGATTTGGCGATAAAAGACAGGGGCCGTTACAAATTCGCCGCTTTTGCCTTATCTTTGCACCCGTAAACGACGTCCGGCAGGGGTTGCCGGACATCCCCGTCCCGCACCTATGAACATGAACCGCGAAATACTGCGCATCGCGCTCCCGAATATCGTATCAAACATCACCGTACCGCTGATGGGAATCGTGTCGACGGCCATCGCCGGGCACTGGGGTGCGGATTCGGCGGCGACGATCGGCGCACTGGCCATCGGGGTGTCGATTTTCAACTTCATCTACTGGAACTGCTCGTTCGTGCGCATGGGAACCAGCGGACTCACGGCACAGGCGTTCGGCGCCGGGAATTTCCGCGAATGCACCAACATGCTCGTAAGGGCGATGGTCGTGGCGGCGGGCATGGGATTGCTGATGCTCGCCCTGCAATACCCGCTGGGCGAGCTGGCCCTGTGGGGACTCAATGGCAACGAAATGACGCGCGCGTATTTCTACGCCCGCATCTGGGCCGTACCGGCTGGCATCCTCCTGTTCGGGTTCAACGGCTGGTTCACGGGTATGCAGAATGCCATGATACCGATGTTCACGGCTATTTCGGTCAACGTGGTGCATGTCCTGTGCAGCCTTTGGTTCGCCTTCGGCATGGACATGGGGATCGTCGGCATTGCCTACGCCTCGGTGATCGCACAGTGGACGGGCGTGGGACTTTCGCTGCTGCTGCTCATGCTGCGCTACCGCAAGGTACTGACGGGCATCGACTGGACCGAGGTATTCGACATGAAACCGCTCAAGACCTTCTTCATCGTCAACCGCGACATCATGCTGCGTACACTCTGCATCGTGGCGGTCTACACCTTCTTCACGGGGGCTTCGGCCCGCATGGAAGACCCGGTGCTGCTGGCCGTGAACACCCTGCTGTTGCAGCTCTTCACGCTCTTCTCGTACATGAACGACGGCTTCGCATATGCCGCCGAAGCGCTGACCGGACGGTTCATCGGCGCCCGGGACGTAAAGGCGCTGCGCGACTGCCTGCGGCGCTGCATCGCATGGGGCACGGCCGTGTCGGTACTGTTCGTGGGAATCTACATCGTCTGGTGGCGCGACCTGGTGGGGCTGTTCATCGACGATTCGGCCGCAAACGCCGCGACGATCGTGGAGGTCGCCGGACGGTATATCGTATGGATCATCCTGATCCCCGTAGCCAGCGCCATGCCCTTCATCATGGACGGCATCATGGTGGGCGCCACGCAGACGCGCGTCATGCGCAACTCGATGTTCTGGGCTACGGCAGCCTATTTCGGCATCTTCTATATCGGATATACGGTAATAGGCAACAACGCCCTGTGGCTGGCCTTCACGCTGTACATGTTCCTGCGCGGCGTACTGCAATACTTCATGACGCACAGCCTGCGGACGATCTACCGCAAAGCCGGCGCATAAGGGAGGGACGGTGAATCCCCGGGCAGGGAGAGGCCGGAACGGCCCGGGAGAGGCAACGTCCGGAACCTGAAAGGTTTCCTGCGATAACAGGCCGCATATCCGGGGGAAATCACTAAATTAGCGGGACGGGATCCAAACACCAGGCCATGACCTTATCCGAAACGACGCTCTACATCAAATACATCCGGCTGAAAGAGACCGGAGATTTGCCGCACGAATACCCCTATACGGTGCCCGCGCTGGCGGGGTTCAGCGGGTTGCGGTTCCGCCGCCCGGTGACGTTCATCGTGGGCGAGAACGGCATGGGCAAATCGACGCTGCTGGAAGCCATCGCCGTAAAAGCGGGATTCAATGCCGAAGGCGGGTCGAAGAACTTTCGGTTCGCAACGCGCGAGACTCATTCCCCGCTATACGGGAACCTCGTGCTCGGACGCGGGTTGCAGCCGCGCGACGGCTATTTCCTGCGTGCCGAGAGTTTCTACAACGTCGCCACCGAGATCGACCAGATAGCCGACGGCATACACCGCTATTACGGCGACAAGTCGCTCCACAGGCAATCGCACGGCGAAAGTTTCCTGAGCCTGCTCGAACACAGGCTCCGCGGGAACGGGCTCTATATCTTCGACGAGCCCGAGGCCGCCCTCTCGCCGTCGCGGCAGATGTATATGCTGTGCCGGATAAAACAGCTCGTGGAAAGCGGGTCGCAGTTCATCGTCAGCACCCACTCGCCTATCGTCATGGCCTACCCCGGCGCCGACATCTACGAGATCGCGGACAACGGGCTGCAACTCACCGAACTGGAGCAGACGCCGCATTACCTGCTGATGAAACGCTTTTGCCTCGACCACGAAGGTATGCTCCGGCAGTTGGGCTTCGACATCCGGAAACCTTGAAGCGCGGGTCGCGCGGCAGGCAGAGCGCCACGAGGGTCGCCCCGACTCCGCACAGGCAAAACACCCCAGGGATCCCCGACCGGCACCGACACAACCGTACAGGCATTTCGCACGGATCCCGCACGGACAGGATCCGCACACACACGACGGCAGGGACATTCCGACCGGCATCGGCGCATGAAAAATCCCGGCTCCGAAATGCGGAGCCGGGATTCCTGTAAGCGCAGGGCGGCAGCGCCGCCCCCGCAGGGGATTACTCTTCGCCTTTGGCTTCTTTGAGCAGGGTGTTGTACTTGTTGTACTTGTCCATCATACCCTCCTCGTCGCGCAGGCGGAAGCAGATCGACTTGAGGAAGTCGAGCGTGTTGACGTCGTCCTTCTTCATCTCGTATGCCTTCTCGAACCAGGGCACCGCCTCCATATAGACCGCATTCACCTCCTTCAGGTCGGTATCGTAGGCAGTCTGGCTGCTGTACTGCTTCTCGTTCATCACCTTGTTCATCTCGTCGGCCTTGATCGTGTAGAACACGCCCAGGTAATAATTGCCTTCGAACAGGTCGGGCTTCAGCTCCACGACCTTCTTGAACGATGCGATGCTCTCGTCGTAGTTTTTCAGCGCATAGAAGATACGGCCGCGGCCGAACCAGAGGTCTACGTTCTCGGGGTTGTCGGCAATGGCCGAGTCGATCAGCGTTACCAGGTCGGCAGGGTCGCCCACGCCCTCTTCGGCCGTGTAAAGCTGCATCAGGCCGTCGAGGATACGCTCGTTCTTCGGGAATTTCCCGATACCCGTGATCAGGGCGTCCTTGGCCAGCATGACGTTGTCCTGGCTGACGTTCTTCAGGCCGTAATAGCAGTGGAAGAGGTAGTAGTAGATGTTACCCTCCTCGTCGGTATAACCCAGGTCGATCGCCTTCTTGAGGTACTCGGCACCCTGTCCGAACGACGAGGGGTGCGCCGAACCGTCCACTGTGCGCAGGTAACCGGCATAGTAGAGCAGCGCGGGATCTGCGGCTGCGCCGTAAGCGGGGCTCGACTGTGCCTGGAAAGCCGTGGCATAGGCATCGGCGGCGGCGACGTACTCGCCCGTGTCGATACCCGTGTTACCGACCTGCGAACAGAAATCGCTGATCTGCTGCAACCCGTCCTTCACCTTCGCAGCGCTCTTGGGGTCGATCTCGTAAGCCTTGTTGTAAGCCTCGATGGCCATGGCGGGAGCCTCTTTCAGCACCCAGTCGGTCTGCGTCCAGGTAACGACCTTGCCGTCCTTGATGTAGGCGATGAAATAGGGGTACTCCCACGCTTCGTAGGGAACGTTGAGAAGCGTCACCTGCTTGGTGGCCGAAGGTTCGCCCACGGCCAGCTTCAGCATCGCGGCGTCCATGTTGACGAAGAGGCTCTTCGTCGGTTCCACGGCAGCCTCGTACAATGCTTTGCCACGGTTGATCCACGTGGAGGCCTTGGCGTTCTTCTTCGCGTCGGCGATGTCGGCGTCGCTCTTCTCGATCTTGGTGAGGAGCCCGCTCTTGTTGACTTTCTGCGCCTGCACGGCAGGGATAGCCACGAGCAGCGCCGCGAAAGCCGTCAAAAATGTTTTCTTCATAACAAAATTTAATTTAAAGTTTTCAAATTCATTTCATCTATTCCTCGGCCGGCTGTCCTGCTTCGGGCGTTGCGCCCCCGTTTTCAGCAGCCTCCGCGGACTGTACTTCTTCTTCATCGCCGGCAGCAGGCACGGCCATCACCGAGGCAATGGCATCGCCGTCGCGCAGGTTGATGATACGCACGCCCTGCGTGGCACGACCCGCCAGGCGGATCTGCGACACGGCCGTACGTATGGTAAGTCCCGAACGGTTGATAATCATCAGGTCGTTGTCGTCCGTAACGGCCTGTATGGAGATAAGTTTGCCGGTTTTCTCCGTCACGTTGATCGTCTTCACACCCTTACCGCCGCGGTTGGTGATGCGGTATTCGTCGAGGTCGGTACGCTTGCCGTAACCGTTTTCGCTCAGCACCAGCACGTCCTGCGTCGAATCGGGTTCCACACAGATCATGCCGATCACCTCGTCGGACTCCTCGATCGAGATGCCGCGCACACCGGCGCCGACACGCCCGATCGGGCGCACCGTCGACTCGTTGAAGCGGATGGCCTTGCCTTCGCGGGCCGCAATCATCACTTCGGCGTTGCCGCTGGTGAGCTTGGCCTCGATCAGCTGGTCGCCCTCGCGGATGACGATGGCGTTCACACCGTTCTGGCGCGGGCGCGAGTAGGCTTCGAGCTTCGTCTTCTTGATCGTACCGTCCTTGGTACACATGATGATAAAGTTGTTGTTCACATACTCGGCGTCGTTCAGGCGCTTGACGTTGATATAGGCGCGAACCTTGTCGTCGGGTTCGATCTGGATGACGTTCTGGATGGCGCGTCCCTTCGAGGAGCGTGCGCCCTCGGGGATCTCGTAGACCTTGAGCCAGTAGCAGCGCCCCTTCTCCGTGAAGAAAAGCATCGTATTGTGCATCGAAGCCACGTAGATATGCTCGATGAAGTCCTCGTCGCGCGTGGCACTGCCCTTGGCGCCGACGCCGCCGCGGTTCTGCGTGCGGTATTCGGCCAGCGGGGTGCGCTTGATGTAGCCCATGTGCGAGATGGTGATGACCATGTCGTCGTCGGCATAGAAATCCTCGGGGTTGAACTCCTCGGAGGCATAGACGATCTCCGAACGGCGCTCGTCGCCGTATTTCTCCTTGATTTCGAGCAGTTCGTCCTTGACGATCTGCATCTGCATGCCGACATTCTCCAGCACGTCCTTCAGGTGGGCGATCAGCTTGGTAAGATCGTCGCGCTCGGCGGTCAGTTTGCCGTACTCCAACCCCGTCAGGGCACGCAGGCGCATCTCGATGATGGCCGAAGCCTGGATGTCGCTCAGCTCGAAACGCTCGATCATCGCCTGCTTGGCCGCGTCGGGCGTCTGCGACGAACGGATGATGTGCACGATCTCGTCGATGTTGTCCTGTGCGATCAAGAGACCCAGCACGATATGTAGGCGCTCCTCGGCCTTGCGCAGGTCGTAACGCGTGCGGCGCACCACCACGTCGTGGCGGTGGTTGACGAAGTGCATGACCAGATCGCGCATCGGCAGCAGCTGCGGACGTCCGTTCACCAGCGCGATATTATTCACCGCAAACGAGGTTTGCAGCGGCGTATTCTTATAAAGGGTGTTGAGCACGACGCTCGCCACGGCGTCGTGTTTGAGGATGATGATGATCCGCAGGCCGTCACGGTCGGACTCGTCGTTGATGTAGGAAATGCCGTCGATCTTCTTCTCGTTGATCATGTCGGCGATCTTCTTGATCATCTCGGCCTTGTTGATCATGTAGGGGATTTCGGTGATGACGATGCACTCGCGGCCGCTGGGGGTATGCTCGATGTCGGTCTTGGCACGCATCATGACGCGGCCGCGGCCCGTAAGCATGGCCTCCCGGACACCCTCGTAGCCGTAGATAATACCGCCCGTGGGGAAATCGGGGCCCTTGATGAAATGCAGCATCTCCTCGCCCGTGATCTCGGGGTTGTCGATATAGGCGCAGCAGGCGTCGACCACCTCGCTGAGGTTGTGCGGGGCCATGTTGGTGGCCATACCGACGGCGATACCGCTGGCGCCGTTGACGATCAGCAGCGGGATCTTGGTGGGCAGCACCGTGGGTTCGGGGATCGTATCGTCGAAGTTGAGCGTCCAGTCGACGGTCTCCTTGTCGATGTCGGCCATCACCTCGTCGGTGATCTTCTTCATGCGGGCCTCGGTGTAACGCATGGCAGCCGGCGAGTCGCCGTCCATCGAACCGAAGTTACCCTGGCCGTCGACCAGCGGGTAGCGCATCGACCACTCCTGTGCCAGACGCACCATCGCGTCGTAGACCGACGAGTCGCCGTGGGGGTGGAACTTACCGAGCACGTCGCCGACGATACGCGCCGACTTACGGGTCGGTTTGTCGGAGTAGAGGTTGAGCTCCGCGCTCATATCGTAGAGGATACGGCGGTGCACGGGCTTCATGCCGTCGCGCACGTCGGGAAGCGCACGCGACACGATGACCGACATCGAATAGTCGATGTACGCCGACTTCATCTGCTCTTCGATATTGATAGGAATGATACGTCCTGTCAAACCTGCATTCTTTTCTTCTTCAGTTAGCATCTTATCTCTTTAAAATTACAGTCTTTTAACGAACAAAAATACGATTTATTTCCGATCTGAGCAACTTTAAGCCGATAAATATCGCCTCCGCGCGGAAGATTTCCGGGACGACGCCCCGTTTTTGCCCCTTTTCCGGCGATCTGACGGCCTCAAAAAAAATTCCCGGCAGAATGACGGCGTCCGCTTGCGCGTTCCGGATCGTTTCACTACCTTTGCGGCCTCTATTCCCGAACATGGCACAGATAAACACACCCAAGGAAGTACTCGCGCTGGCTCAGCAGTCGGCAACGGGCAAAATGCAACTCCCGGCGGGCAAGACCCTCCTGCTGGCATTCCTGGCCGGCGCATACATCGCCATGGGCGGACTCTTCTCGCTGATGGCGGGGTTCGGGTTCCCCGCAGCAGCCGAAGCGCCCGGCCTCCAGCGCCTGCTTTCGGGGCTGGTATTCCCGCTGGGGCTCATCCTGGTGGTATTCGCCGGGGCGGAGCTCTTCACGGGCAACAACGCCGTGCTCGTACCCGGGGCGCTGGGCCGCAGGTACGGATGGGGCAAGGTGCTGCGCAACTGGGGGCTGGTATACGCGGGGAATTTCATCGGGGCGGCTTTCTTTGCCTATTTCCTGGTGGTGCTGCCCGGCGTACTCTCGTCGGAGCTGTGGCGCGAAGCGGCCTGCAACGTGGCGCAGGCCAAGGTTTCGATGCCGTGGCTGACGGTATTCCTGCGCGGCGTGGGCGCCAACTGGCTGGTATGCCTGGCGGTATGGCTCGGGCTGAGTGCCGACGACGCGGCTGGCCGTATGATGGGGTTGTTTTTTCCGGTCATGTGCTTCGTGGTGATCGGCTACGAGCACTGCATCGCCAACATGTTCTTCATCCCGCTGGGGATGATGCTGGGCGCCCCGGTGACGGCGGCGGACATGGTCGCCGCAAACCTGGTTCCCGCCACGCTCGGGAACATCGCGGGCGGCGGCATCTTCGTCGGCGGGCTCTACTGGTACCTCAACCGGAAATAGGGGTCAGTCCGCCTGCCTGAGCCACAACCGCCCGTGGCGGAAATCGAAAACCACCCGGAAGGCGGAGAAGAATTTTACGCCGAGGAACCCGTCGCCGGGGAGTTCCATCGGTTTGTCGAGCACCACGACGGGCAGCCCGCCGAAGGAGTAACACCCCATGAAAGTGGCGACGGCGGGCATCAGCACCCGCAGGGTCATCCCGCCCGGCGTATGGCCTTCCACCAGATCGACAGGGGCGCGTGACACGAATTTTCCGACCTCAGGTTTGAACGCAAAGAGTGCCAGCAGGTTGGCGTTGCCCAGATCGACGACCAGCCGCATCGGCATCGCACGGCTGCGTCCCCGGTCGTCGGACAAGCGCACCGTATCCATGACCCAGAACATCCCCGAATGCCCGTCGGGCACCAGTTCGTAGGCCTCCCACCCGTCGCCGGGTTGCGGCAGGCTCCCGGATGAGAGCGGACGGAAAATGCCGCGGCGGACATCGAGCTCGAAAATACCGGGCGCGGCCACGCTGTCGGTCGTGAAGGTATGGAGCGGGTAGAGCAGGTCGCAGGGCCTGCGTCGCCTGAGGTCGACGACATAGCTCTCGCGCAAACTGCGCGTATCCCCCACCCTGAGCCCCGGCGCCAGTTTATAGCGGGCCGAATAGTCCGTGCCGCCGGCCATGCGGAAACGCACGGGGCGTTCGAGTTCGACGGGTTCGAAAAGCCCGGGGTGCGACCAGACCAGCGCGCTGTCGATCAGCGGAAAATAGACGCCCGATTCGAGGAACACCCGCACCGGTATGGAATCCCCTACGAAAGACGCCGCATAGAGCAGATCGCGCTCGCAGGTAAGCTCCCATGCCGTGCCGGAAGGCTGTTGCCCGGCCGGGCTTCCGGCTCCGGGAACCGAACCGGGCATATCCGCCGCAGGGCGGTCATGTCCGGTGGCAGGGGTATGCCCGCCCGCCGGCGACGGGTCTTCCGGCGCCGCAGCCAGCATCGCCGCGGGGATGGCGACGAACAACAGCAGCATGATGGGTCGGCAGTGCAACATAGTCAGCGGAAGTCTATGAATTCGTACCCGGCGTAGTTATCTTTTGCAAAGGCCTTGAGCGGCGTTTCGAGGGGCTTGATGCCCAGCACCGAAACCTGCACCTGCTCGCCGTCGTAATCGTAGCGGAGCGACACGGGGCGCATCGCGGCGGTATCGACCGTAAGGACGATATTGCCCGCCGAGGAGGTATTCCCCGGCGCAGGGGTCAGCCGCACCACGGCACGGCCCTCCTGCTCGCCGGCGAGCGAGGCCGCATATTCGCTGCCGAGGAAATCGAAGGCATGGACGGGATTATTGAGGATATTGCGGCTGTCGCTGTCGACCACGTCGATCGTCACCTCGCGGCGGCGGTTGTCCACCTCGTAGCGCACGGCTCCGTCGCAGTAGACCTCGGCATCGCCCAGCACGAGGTAATAATTCTCCCCCTCGACGGCATAGCGCCCGCGCGTGACGTATTCGTCCGAGCGAACCTCGAACGACACCCCGTAGGCACCCAGCGCTCGGAAGCCGTCGCTGACCCCGGCCAGGATCGCGTCGGCACGGCCGGCGGCCGGAACATTATTTGCGGCAGCCGGAACATCCGCGGCAGCCGGGACTGCGGCGACGCATTGCATCGCGGAAAGCAGCAACAGGAGGGACAGGAGTCGTTTCATGGCAGCATCAGAATAGGCCCAGCTCCTGCAACTTGGCTTCGAGCGAGGGCATGTCATGGAAAAGGATGTCGCGCGGCTTGGCTCCCTGCTGGCGGCCGACGATGCCGGCACGTTCGAGCTGCATCATGATGCGCCCGGCACGGTTGAAGCCCACCTCGTAGTTGCGCTGGATCATCGAGGTCGAGATATTGCCGCCCGAAACGGCGTCGCGGGCGATCTCGGCGAAGAGCGAATCGTATTTCACGGGGGCGGAGTCCTCGCTGCCCATGCTCCCCGAAGAATCGCCCGTATCGGGCGTATAGTCGGGCAGCGAATAGGCCGAAGTATAGCCCTGCTGCTTCGATATATACTCGACGATGCGTTCGACCTCCTTGGTTTCGACCAGCGCGCACTGGATACGGGTCAGTTCCCCGTCCTTCGAGAAGAGCATGTCGCCGCGGCCGATAAGCTGGTTGGCCCCCGGCTGGTCGATGATCGTACGCGAGTCGATCATCTGCATCACGCGGAAGGCGATACGCGCGGGGAAATTGGCCTTGATACCGCCCGTGATGACCTTCACGTCGGGGCGCTGCGTGGCGATGATCAGGTGGATGCCGACGGCACGCGCCTTCTGCGCGAGGCGCATGACGGGCCCCTCGACCTCGCGGGCGGTCATGATCAGATCGGCGAACTCGTCGACCACCACGACGATATAGGGCAGGTAGCGGTGCCCGTTGAGCGGGCTGAGCCGCCGGGCGGTGAATTTCTCGTTGTACTCGGCGATGTTGCGCGCCCCGGCTTTCTTGCAGAGTTCCAGGCGGCTGTCCATCTCCGTGCAGAGCGAATTGAGCGTGTAGACCGCCTTCTTGGGGTCGGTGATGATGGCATCGTCCTCGGACTCCATCTTGGCGAGGAAGTGGCGCTCGATCTTGGCATAGAGCGAGAACTCGACCATCTTGGGGTCGATCATCACGAACTTGAGCTGCGCGGGGTGCTTGCGGTAGAGCAGCGAGGTGATGATGGCGTTCAGCCCCACGGACTTACCCTGTCCCGTGGCGCCGGCCACCAGCAGGTGCGGCATCTTGGCCAGGTCGAAGACATAGTTTTCGTTCTGGATCGTACGGCCGATCACCACCGGGAGCTCGGCCTTCGACTCCTGGAAACGCAGCGAACGCACGGCGGAGTACATCGACACCACCTGCTTGTCGCGGTTGGGCACCTCGATGCCGATGGTTCCCTTGCCGGGGATGGGGGCGATGATACGGATACCCAGCGCCTTGAGGCTCTGGGCGATGTCGTTTTCGAGCCCCTGGATCTTCGAGATCTTGACGCCCTGCGCCTGCACGATCTCATAGAGCGTCACGGTGGGGCCGACCGTGGCTTTGATACGCTGGATGGGGATGCCGAAATTGCGGAGCGTGTCCTCGATCTTGGTCTTGTTCTCGAAAATCTCCTCGTCGCTCACTTCCGAGTCGGAAACATAGTCTTCGAGCAGCGTCACGGGCGGCTTGTGGTAGTTCACGAGGTCTTTCAGCGGGTCGTAGCTCTCGGTCGGGATCGCCTTTTCGTCGACCAGGCGGGCTTCGTTGGCCTCGACGGTCACGACGACGCCCCCGGCAGGAACGGGTATCTCGGTGAACGGCCCGTCGGGGAGCGGCTCCCCGGATACAGGAGCGGCAGCGGAGGGCATCCCGGCAACAGAGGGCATCCCGGCAACAGAGGGCATCCCGGCAACCGGGGCCGGTGTCCGGACAGGTTCTTCCCCGCCCAGGGATAATTCGGTGAAAGGTTCGTCGGACACGGGCGCAGCAGGCCGGACAGCAGTGCCGGCGGCAGGACGCGCCGCAGGACGTTCCAGCTCGACAAGCCCGCTGGGGCCGATCACCAGCCGGCCTTCGGGGCGCGACAGGTCGACCTCGGTAAACTCGCCGTCGTCATCGGATGCGGCGGCCTCTGCCGCCTGCGGGGCTTCGGGCACAACGGGCATGCCGTCGGGGCCCAGTTCCACGAACGGATTGTCGTCCGCATCGCGGCGGGCGGCCTGCGGGGCGGCGGGAGTCCCGGCGGCAGCAGGCCCGGGAGTACGTACGGCGCGGGGCATTTCCGGCACCGGACGCTGCACGGCCAGTTCGGGTTCGGGACGGCGCACGACCACCTCGGGCTCCGCCTTCACGGCAGACTCCACGGCCGGAGTGTCGGCCGACCGCCTGGCAGGCCTCTCCCCGGGATTCCCGGCGGATTCCGCGGCTACGGCAGCCGCATCCCCGGCGGCATCGGACGGTTGCCCGTGCGCGTGCACGACCTTATGTTTGACGATCTCGACGATCTTGCCGCTCTTGTCGACCATGACGTTGCCCGCACGGTTGACCTTGTTGATGAAGTTGCGGTTGATGAATACCCCCGTAAGGATCCAGCAGCCCAGCAGCAGGATCAACGTTCCCAGCACCCCGATATGCGTGCGCAGCAGCGCTGCGGTCTCGATGCCGAAGGCACCGCCCCACCCCGTCGAACTGCAAAGGCTCCACTTGTCCGAGAAGGCGAAGCCCAGCGTCAGCGAACCGAGGATCAGGATGAGGAAAAGCGAGAGGATCGAATGGTTGAACAGCAGCGGGCGCTGGCGGATGACGCGCACGCCGACGAGCACCACCATCACCGGGATCAGAATGCCGGACACGCCGAACGAGTTGTCGACCAGCAGGCGTCCCAGCCTGGCACCCGCCCAGCCGCAGAGGTTTCCGGGCTCGACACCCAGCGTGGCACGTTCCTCGGGCGAGAGCAGCAGCCCGCTCTGGTCGGCCGCCCAGGTAAAAAACGAGAACAGTACGGCCGAGGCGGCGAACACCCCGATGAAAAGCAGCAGCAATCCTGCGACCCAGCGCGCACTGTCGCTGTTGGAACGCTGGACTTTCTGCCGTCCGTTGGGGGATGAGGATGTATTTTTAGATGCCATCTGTGTTGCGCTTGATTTTTATCAAGCGAAGTTACGCATTTTTTTCGACATTTCGGAATATAGCGATGTAAAATCGGGTTCGGAAGCGAATCCGGCGCTATTAAAGTGCCCCCAAGGCCTTGCGTTCCAGGCGGAGGCGGTAGGCCTCGTCGGCAAAGGTGCGGAACGTATATTCCGCGCGGTGGGCGGGGTCGGCGTGCAGGCCGTAACGGTCGAGCAGCTGCACGACGCGGCGGGCGACGGCGGGCGAAGGGTCGACGACCGTGACGCCGCGGCCCGCGACGACACGTTCGAGGACGGGAAGCAGGAAAGGATAGTGCGTACAGCCGAGCACGATCTGGTCGGCGCCGTGGGCGAGCATCTCCGCGACGGCGGCGCGGACTGCGGTTTCGGCCTCGGGCGTAGCTTCGAGGTCGTTTTCGACCAGTTCGACGAAGCCCCGGCCGGGCGCCGTGACAAGGTCTACGCCGTCGCCGTACCTGGCCGCCGTGCGGCGGAAGAGCTCGCCGTCGAGGCTCCGTTCGGTAGCCAGTACCCCCACCACCCCGCTGCGGGTCGCCAGGCAGGCGGGTTTCACGGCCGGCTCCATGCCCACGATCGGCATGGGGGCGTATTTTTCGCGCAGGAAGTCGATGGCGGCGGCCGTGGCGGTATTGCAGGCCACGACGACCAGCTTGCACCCCTGCGCCACAAGGAAGGCGACCGCTTCGTCGGCAAGGCGCCGCACCTCCTCGCGGGGGCGCGACCCGTAGGGGCAGTTCTTACCGTCACCCAGGTAGACGAGCGACTCAGCGGGGAGCGCACGCCGCACCTCGCGCCAGACGGTCAGCCCGCCCAGCCCCGAATCGAAAACACCGATGGGTGCATTATTTGAAAGTTTATCCACGTCTTTCAGGAGTTGCAGCATATCATCGTCCGCGGCACGGCCGCGTCGTATCGTTCGCTGCGGTTTCCGCGCCCCCGGGTACTCCCGGGGCCGCAGCCGCAGGGTCTTTTCTATTTCAGGCCGAGTTGCCTCAGGATATGCTCCACGACCTGGTCGTCGGACATCGCATCGCAGTCGACGACCAGATGCGCCTGCGCATAGAAGGGTTCGCGCACGGCCATATCGCGTTCCATGAAAGCGACCAGTCCGGCATCGTCCAGCCCCCGCAAGCGGGGACGTTTCCGGCGTCCGTAGGGGCTCAGGCGGCGGGCGATTTGCTCCGCAGTGCGGTGCAGGAAGACGGTATGCCCCACGCCGTTCATGCGCTGCATGTTATCGCTCCAGGTGGGGAGCCCCCCGCCCGTCGAGACCACCGTTTCGCCGCCTGCGGCGATCGCCCGTTCGAGCGCTTCGCGCTCCGCTTCGCGGAACCGCGCCTCGCCTTCATAACGGAAGACATCGGCGACGGAGGCTCCCGCCTGCTCCTCGACCAGCGCATCGGTATCCACGAAGCCGACGCCCAGCCTGCGCGCCAGCTTGCGCCCGAGGGTGCTCTTGCCGCATCCCATGTAACCGACCAAAAAGAGGGGTTTCATCGCCGGCAGGTCAAAACAGGTTCAGTTGTTCGGGGTCGATCACCTCGTCGGCATCGCCCCGGGCGCGTTCGATCTCGAACTCCACCCCGCCGGAAACAGCCGCAGCGTCGCCGGCACCGGCATCCGCCGCCCCGTCATCCGCCCCGCCGCCGGAGAGCAGGCCGTCGGGAATCTCCCCGGCATCGCCGTCGTCCGAAGGTTCGGGCTCGGGCGGCAGTTCGGGTTCGATGAAGCGCAGCGTAGCGACCTCGTAGGTCGTCAGGCGCTTGCCCTTGGCGCGGTGGCTCTTGACGCCGACGAATTCGTCGACGTCGACCTCGTCCGCGGGACGCGACGCATGCGCCCCCTTGTAGGTGATTTCGAGTTTGGCGCCCGTGCGTTCCGTCATGGCGACCAGGTCGGCCTGTCCGTCCTCGTCGAGGAAGAACTGCATCTTGTCGCTCATCTCGGCCGTGAAGCGCTTCATGTAATAGAACTGCTGCGAACGGTCGTAGTAGCAGACGCTGTAAACGCGGTCGGGCTCATAGCGGCTCACGCGCACGGTCTCGTCGGGGAAATGCTGCCCGAGGTCGTAACCCGTGATATAGTACTGGTTCTTCGACGTCCAGACGATGATCCGGTCGTCGCCCTTGAACTCGCCCAGCAGCTTGCCGCGGCCGTCGGCGTTCAGGCGGCGGACATCCTCGTCGAACCAGACGTTCTGACCGCCGAGCGTCGAGGTGCCTCGCTCCTTGAGGACGATCTTGTGGATGCCGTAGCGCGAGAAGAGGTTGCCCTGGCTCTGGCGCCCCTTGATGGCGAGGGTCGAGAAATCGAGGTCGACGATCACCTTCTTGAGACGCGGACGGGGCTTGAAGTAAACCTTCAGCACCTCGGCCTCACCATTCGGATTGACAGACATATAGAGTATCTCGCTCTTGGGCGTGCCCTTGGTGATGTCGTACTCCTTGTCGCGCGTGATGGCCTTGATAGCGCAGCGCTTCATCATGATCGGGCCGTTCTTGCCGTCGCGGTACAGCACGTTGTAGATCGTGCGCTCGTCGTTGCGCTTGAAGACCCCGATGTAGTAGATGCCCTTCTCGAAGAAGGCCTTGTCGCTCACCTTGGTGATGACGTAGCGGCCGTCCTTCGTGAAGACGATCACGTCGTCGATGTCCGAGCAGTCGCATACGAATTCGGCGTCCTTCATCGACTTGCCGATGCCGAAGAAGCCCTCGGCGCGGTCGACGTAGAGCTTGGCGTTGGTCACGGCGACCTTCGTAGCCTCGATGTTGTCGAACTCACGCAGCTCGGTGCGGCGCTCCTTGCCCTTGCCGTACTTGTCGCGGATACGCTCGTAGTAGGCCACGGCGTATTCGGTAAGGTGGTCGAGGTCGTACTGCGTGGCCTTGATGTCCTCCTCGATCTGACGGATCTCGTTGTCGGCCTTATCGCTGTCGTAACGCGAGATGCGGATGAACTTCAGCTCCGTCAGGCGCTGCACGTCGGAGAGCGTGACCTCGCGGCGCAGCCGTTTCTTGAACGGTTCGAGCCCCTTGTCCACGGCGGCGTAGGCCTCTTCGCGGCTCTTGCAGCCCTCGATGAGCTGGTAGAGCTTGTTCTCGATGAAAATGCGTTCGAGCGACGCGGCATGCCAGGCTTCGTTCAGTTCGCCGAGCCGGATCTCCAGCTCGCGTCCCAGCAGCCACTTGGTATGCTCGGCCGAGCGGCGCAGGATTTCGCTCACGCCCAGGAAATGGGGTTTCTCCTCCCAGATGACGCAGGCGTTGGGAGAGATCGAAACCTCGCAGTCGGTGAAGGCGTAGAGGGCGTCGATGGTTTTGTCGCTCGACTCGTCGGGCGAAACCTGGATGATGATTTCGACCTTGTCGGCCGTATTGTCGTCGACCTTCCTGATCTTGATCTTGCCCTTGTCGTTGGCCTTGATGATCGAATCCTTGATCGACTCGGTGGTCGTGGTATAGGGGATTTCGGTGATGGCGAGCGTGCGTTTGTCGATCTTCGAAATCTTGGCGCGCACCTTCACCGCCCCGCCCCGCAGGCCGTCGTTATAGCGGCTCACATCGGCCATGCCGCCCGTCGGGAAGTCGGGATAAAGCTGGAATTCGCGCCCCTCGAGGTGTGCGATGCAGGCGTTGATAAGCTCCACGAAGTTGTGGGGCAGGATCTTCGACGCCAGACCCACGGCGATGCCGTCGGAGCCCTGCGCCAGCAGCAGCGGGAACTTGATCGGCAGCGTGACGGGCTCCTCCTTGCGACCGTCGTACGACAGCATCCACTCGGTGGTTTTCTTGTTGAAGACCACTTCGGAGGCGAACTTCGACAGGCGCGCCTCGATGTAACGCCCCGCGGCGGCCTCGTCGCCCGTGAGGATATTGCCCCAGTTACCCTGGCAGTCGATCAGCAGGTCTTTCTGCCCCAGCTGCACCAGTGCGTCCTTGATCGACGCATCGCCGTGCGGGTGGTACTGCATGGTCTGTCCCACGATGTTGGCCACCTTGTTGTAGCGTCCGTCGTCGACGACCTTCATGGCGTGCAGGATACGCCGTTGCACGGGTTTGAGGCCGTCCTCGACATGGGGTACGGCGCGTTCGAGGATCACGTACGAAGCGTAGTCCAGGAACCAGTTCTTATACATGCCCGTCAGTTTGCGCACGCCCCCTTCGTCCTGCGTCAGGCGGTCGAACTTGCCCGCCCTGGCCGGGGCGTCGGCGGCAGGGCTTTCGTCTGCCGCGCCGTCAGTTTCCGGGGTCGATGCGTCCTCGTTGAGCGGCTCGTCCCGCCCGATGGTATCTTTTTCTTCTGCCATATTCGTTAATTGATTGCAAGATCCTGCTCGACGATGTCCTCCTCGATGCGCAGGTTGTCGATGATGAAGCCCTGCCGTTCGTAGGTGTTCTTGCCCATGTAGAACTCGAGCAGGTCGTGGATCGGGTCGTCCTTGGTGATGCGAACCTTGTCCAGGCGGATGTTCTCGCCGATGAATTCGCGGAACTCGTCGGGCGAAATCTCGCCGAGGCCCTTGAAGCGCGTGATCTCGGCATTGGCGCCGCAGCGTCCGACGGCCTTCTGCCGCTCCTCCTCGGAGTAGCAGTAAAACGTCTCCTTCTTGTTACGCACGCGGAACAGGGGGGTTTGCAGCACGAACAGGTGCCCCTGGCGGATCACGTCGGGGAAGAACTGCAGGAAGAAGGTCATCATCAAAAGGCGGATGTGCATGCCGTCGACATCGGCATCGGTGGCGATAATCACCTTGTTGTAGCGCAGGTTGTCCATATCCTCCTCGATATTGAGCGCAGCCTGAAGCAGGTTGAACTCCTCGTTCTCGTAGACCACCTTTTTGGTCAGCCCGTAGCAGTTGAGCGGCTTGCCGCGCAGCGAAAAGACGGCCTGCGTGCGCACGTCGCGGCTCTTGGTGATCGAACCCGAGGCCGAGTTGCCCTCGGTGATGAAGATCATCGACTGTTCGGCCAGCTCGTGCTTGTCGGTGCGGTGTATCTTGCAGTCGCGCAGTTTCTTGTTGTTGAGCGAAACCTTCTTGGCCGTCTCGCGCGCCTTCTTCTGGATGCCTGAGATGGCTTTGCGCTCCTTTTCGTTCTCGACGATCTTCCGCTGGAGCACCTGCGCCGTCTCGGAATGCTTGTGCAGGTAATCGTCGAGGTGCTTGCCCAGGAAATCGATGACGAAATTGCGCATCGACACGCCCGGCTCGATCTCCTTCGATCCGAGCTTGATCTTGGTCTGCGATTCGAAGACCGGGTCGGTGACCTTGACCGAAATGGCGGCGATGATCGACGTGCGGATGTCCGACGGGTCGTAGTCCTTGTGGTAGAACTCCTTGACGGTCTTGGCGATGGCCTCTCGGAAAGCCGCCTGATGCGTACCGCCCTGCGAGGTGTACTGGCCGTTGACGAACGAGAAATAGCTCTCGCCGTAGCCCGTGCCGTGGGCGATGGCCACCTCGATGTCGTCGCCCGAAAGGTGGATCGGCGCATAGAGCGGCTCCTCGGTCATGTTTTCGTTGAGCAGATCCAGCAGGCCGTTTTTCGAAACGTAGCTGTTGCCGTTGAAATTGAACGTCAGCCCCAGGTTCAGGTACGTATAGTTGCGCACCATCTGCTCGACGTATTCGAGGTTGTAGGCATACTCGCCGAAGACCTCCTCGTCGACGCGGAACGAGATGAAGGTGCCGTTTTTCTCGCGCACGCCGCTCTCCCACTTGTCGCTCACCTCGAGCCCCTTGGCGAAGGTCACCGTGCGGGCCTCGCCGTCGCGTACCGAACGGGCCGTGAACTCGCCGGAAAGCATGTTGACGGCCTTGACGCCGACGCCGTTCAGGCCGACGGTCTTCTTGAAGGCCGAGCCGCCGTACTTACCGCCGGTGTTCATCTCGCTGACGGCCGCCGCGAGCGATTTGAGGGGGATGCCGCGGCCGTAGTCGCGCACCGACACCACCTTGTCCTCGATCGAAATGTCGATCTGGCGGCCGGCCCCCATGATGAATTCGTCGACCGAATTGTCCACGACCTCCTTGATGAGGACGTAAATGCCGTCGTCGGCCTGCGTGCCGTCGCCCAGCTTGCCGATATACATGCCGGGGCGCAGACGGATATGCTCCCGCGGCGAAAGCGTAACGATGGCGTCGTCGCCGTAGCTGTCGTTAGGATTGGTATTGAGTAAATCTGCCATAGTCTATTTTCGGTTTCGGATCTGGGCAAGGGCCGCGCTCATGGCGTCGTGCACCTCCTCCATCAGCACGTGCGTCTCGGTCGAGACGACCTTCGCGGCCGGTACGGGGGGCAGCACGCGGATGGTGATGCGGTTGCCCCAGTTGAACATCGCGTTCTTGCGGATAAGCGTCTTGGTGCCGTCCAGCACCACGGGGAGTATCTCCACGCCCGCCTCCCGGGCCAGCGTGAAGGCGCCCGCCTTGAAGCGGTGTATCTCGCCGTCCTTGGAGCGCGTACCCTCGGGGAAGACGGCCACCGAAGCGCCGCGCGAAATCCACAGTTTGCCGTCGCGCACCATCTGCTCCAGCGCCTCGGAGGCGCGGCCGCGGTTGATGCAGATGTCGCCGTGGAGGATGAGGTACTGCCCGAAGAAAGGCGTCTTGAAGACCTCGCGCTTGGAGACCCAGCGGAAATTGAGCGGGATGTAATAGAGCGTCGGAATGTCGATCACCGTATTGTGGTTCAGCACGATGACGTAGCTTTTCTTCCGGTCGACATGTTCGAGCCCCTCCACACGCTGCCGCCAGCGGGGCGGGATGGCGAAGAAGGTGCGCACCAGGATGCGCGACAGCTCGTGCACCACGCGGCGGCCCTTGTCGAAGGGATAGCACACGACCAGCGCCAGGGCCGACAGGATCATGAAGAAGGTGCACAGCAGCACCAGGAAGATATAATAAACCGCGCTTATCATAGTTTCAGCATTTTTTGCCGGGCATTCCCGCCCCCCGTGCCTGCCTGCTGCCGGATCGCGTCGGAAACGGCATGGCGGAGCGTTCGGAATCACATCGGGGGACAATGAGCCACAATAATTCAATTTGCAAATTTAGGAATTATTCGCGGGATTCCAGCCCCGCGGCGCACGATTTTTCAACAAAATTTCGACGACACCTATTTTTATCGGGGACAGTCCTCCCCCGCTTTTCCGCGGCGCAGAAAGCGTACGCCGGGCTATACAGAGACGGAATGCAGACGGCGGCACAGAGGCGGGGATAGTGGCGGGTGCACAAAGGCGGAATGCTGACGGAAGGGGGCGGGGCGCGGCAGCCGGCCGGCCGCCGCGGGTGACAGGCAGCAAAGCGGGAGATTCCGTTTTGAATTTCCTGCCTTTTTTATAACTTTGCGCCATACATATTAGCGAAAGCTATTGTTTTTGGGTAGATAAAACGACCAATTTTAACGAAGCCAAGAAAACAGTAGTACTCCCGCGTCACGCGCGGGCTCTACCTGTTTGGCTTCGGGTGCTTGGTCGTACCCATCTACCGACAGAGGGGAGTCCGCGTTTTTTCATGCATGAACGGCCATCTCTCCCCCGGAAAAGGATAATTTTTTCGTAAAATTTAGTACTATGCATTGCAAAGTATAAATATTTTTACATATCTTTGCCTCGTCAACTAAAATGCAGTGCAGATTACAAACAACGACAGAATAGTATGAAACAACTTATCTTCCTCATCGTAATACTGGCGCTGGCCGCCGCAAACGCATTCGCAGCCCGCATCTATCCGGCCGAGGGCCGCGTGGTGGACGAACAGGGACAGGCCGTGGAGTACGCTACGGTCGTGCTGCTGAAAGGCAGCGACCAGGTGGCGGGCATGGCCACCGACGACACGGGCCGCTTCGTGCTGAAAGTGCCTTCGGGCGAGTATACCCTGTCGGTACAATACCTCGGGTTCGACCCCGTCGTGCGGCAGGTGCGGGTCGAGGAGAACAACGACCTGGGCGAGATCGTGATGAAAAGCTCGGCGACCCGGATCGAAGGCGTGGTGGTCAAGGCGCAGCTTATCCGCCGCGAGGCCGACCGCTTCGTAGTCGACGTAGCCAACGCCCCGGCGGCGATCGGCAAGGACGGCATCGAGCTGCTGGAACGCGCTCCGGGCGTTTGGCTCGACGACGAGAAGATCTCGATAAACGGCAAGTCGGGCTCGAAGGTCTATGTCAACGACCGCGAACTGCGCATGGAGCCCGAGCAGCTGCTCACCTACCTGCGCTCACTGCGCGCCGAGGAGATCCAGAAGATCGAGGTCGTACCGACGACGGGCGCCGACTACGACGCCGATTCATCGGGCGGCATCATCAGGATCACGCTCCGCAAGCGCCGCGAGAACGGGTTGGACGGATCGCTGTCGATGCGCACCACACAGAACGGGCGCCACCACTTCTATACGCCGAGCGGCAACATCAACATCCACACGGGGCGCCTCGACCTCTATGCCTCGGCATGGGCCGACCTGGGAAAGGACACGGCCGTCTCGGACGAACACACCGACTACACCACGGGCGACACGAACCTCACGTCCCATTCGGAAATCACCGAACGCGACCGCAACTTCGGCGGCAGCATCGGCTCGGTATTCGAAATCAACCCCAAGCACAGCATCGGCGCCGAGTTCGAATACTGGCGCAACAACGAAAAGGGCCCGAACGACTCCTATACCGACTTCACGGACGCGGGCGTCGTGACCCGTACGCAAAGCCGTTACGACACGCGCAACATCCGCAACAACTATTCGGCGACGTTCAACTACATCTACAAGCTTGACACGCTCGGGTCGACGCTCAAGCTGCTGGCCGACTACACGCGCCGCGAAACGGAGACCGGCAACGACAATTTCAGCCGCATCACCTCCCCCACCACGGCCGTCGACTCGACCTACCGCGACAACTCGTCGAGCCTCTACGACATCACGACCGCCACGCTGGCCCTCGACAAGAAATTCTCGCCCCGCTGGTCGCTGCGCGCAGGCGTCAAGTTCACCTACAACGACATGCACAACGACGCGCTCTACGAATACGTGAAGGACGGCGCGTGGGTGTGCAACGACAACCAGAGCTTCACGATCAACTATACGGAGAACATCGCGGCGGCTTACGGCATCGCCTCGGCCAACCTCGGGCGCTGGAGCCTCGTGGCAGGGCTGAGGGGCGAATACACCCACACCCGGGGCAAGGGCGGCGACATCTCGCAGAACTACTTCAGCCTCTTCCCCAACGCGAACGTCTCCTATGCCCTGACCAAAGACGGGGCCTACTCGCTCATCGCCCAGTATGCCCGCACGATCGAGCGCCCGCGCTTCTGGAGCCTCAACCCGCAGCGGTTCCAGATCTCGGACTACACCTACCAGACGGGAAACCCCGAACTCGACCCGGCTTACAAGCAGGACATCAGCCTGACGCTGGTGCTCAAGCACAAGTACACCCTCACGGGCGGCATGACGATCCAGCGCGACGAGATACAGCAGACGATACGCCCCGACGCGGACGACCCGGCGCGCCTGTGCCTGGCGTGGACCAACTTCGACACGACGAAAAACTATTACCTCACGGCCAACGCACCGTTCCAGTTCACCAAATGGTGGACGATGAACCTCAACCTCACCTACATCCGGCAGGGGCAGCGCATCGACGAGCACAGCGCCGAAAAACATTACAACTTCTATTTCGTAAACAGCTCGACGACCTTCTCGCTGCCCGCGAAATTCTACATCGACCTGTCGTACCGGTTCCAGAGCCGCATGGACTTCGGCAACTGCTGGGTAAAACCGCTCCATTTCCTGAACGCCGGAATCAAGAAGCGTTTCGGCGACAAGTTCACCGCCTCGTTCTCGGTGCGCAACCTGATCGAGCGCCCGCAGCACATCGGCGCCCGCGGCGACGGGTTCGTGCGCATGGTCGACGTCAAACAGCAGTGGAACGACCGCAGCTTCACGATCGGAGTGACCTACAACTTCAAGTCGGGCAAAGCCTTCAAACGCAAGGCGGTCGAAGCGGGTTCGGCCGACGAGAAAAACCGCCTGTAAAGTTCCCGGGGCAGCATCACGGGACACGGGACACACGACCCGGATCGCATGACCCGAAACACAATATCCCGGAACGTACACAGCACCGCGGCACACAACATCCCCAAACGTGCACAGCAGGACACAGCATCGCGGGATACAACCCGGATCGCGTGACGGGGAACACAGCAACCCGAAAAGCAGCATCCTGAAACGCCCCCTCCCGACCAGTCGGCCGGGAGGGGGCGTTTGTCCGGTTGCCAAAGGCCGGCAGGGAAAGGCAGACGGCAATTGCAGGATGCAGTTAAAAAAATAAAATAGTATTTAATCGACTGAATAATTGTAAAATAAATTATTTATCCGTATATTGGATTTAAATTATTTCACAAATACAAACCCAAAAACACATTGCATCCCTGCTCATCCCGCATCTGAAAATAAAAAAGCAACATCCTTCCGGAATACCCGGATCATAGCAGGCCGGATTCCAGCCTGTGCAACAAACCGGTCGTACGGCGACTCCCGGCTCAAACCGGATTCGGGTTTTTGACGGACGATTGCGGATTTTCATAACGAAAATCGGTACTACACAGTAAATTGCAACTAAAACAAGGTCAACCATGTTACGAAAAATTTTCGGGCTGCTCATTTTCCCGATTCTGGGTGCTTCCGTCCATACTTATGCCCAGGAGGAGTATGACCAGCAAATTTTCCAATACATCAACCAGGAAAAATGGTTCGATGCCAAATCCCTTTACGACACCCGCCACGACGACCTGTCCGAGGTTATCCGCCTGATTTCCGGCGCATTCCTGGGAGCATATTTCAACAGGCCGGCCGAAGGGGTGGCCGCTGTCGAAGAGCTGCTGGCCAAATACGGCGGACAGCTCGGGGGACAAGCCGTCATGTACAGGATGCTGATGGCCAAAAACCTCGCCTCCTTGCGCGCCTATGCGAAAATGGACTCCGTATTCACCTATATGCTGGCCTACGACGCCCCCTACCTCGACGACCAGACCCGGAAGGGGATTGCCTCGGGGCTGGAGCAATGCCGGAAAATAGCCCGGCTGCCCCGGATGGAGGTGATCGACCGCTCGCGGGAGGGTTCCCCCGGCACGGTCGGCATGAAGCTGGAGGAGGGTCTATTCTACCTGGACGCGGGCTATTGCGGCAAAAGCGTGAAGACCCTGTTGGATATCGGGGCCGAATATACTTCGATAGACCAGAGCCTGGCCGACGAACTGGGTGTCCGGATATTTCAGGATTCACTGCGGATGTCCCCGGCATCTTACATGAAACTGGGAATTCTCGACTCCCTGCAAATCGGATCCATCACCCTCAAAAACGAGATTTGCTGTGTCTTCCCCGACGGCCTGGCGGCACGGGATCGGGAAGCGGCCGCCGATTCGGGCATCACACGGATCCGGGCGATGCTGGGGATTTCGACGCTCAGGAAGCTATCGGCCCTGACCGTGGATGTAGAGCACGGAACCATCACGTTCGACACCGGGAAGCAACCGCAAACCGGGATTGCCAACTTCATGCTGAAAGACAACATCCCCTACCTGTGGCTGGAACTGAACGGCATCCCGGCAATGATGCACTGGGACACGGGGATGAACGCCAAACCCCGCTTATCGGGCAAGTTCTATGCGGAACACGCATCGTCGCTCCCGGAGCTGGGCCCCGTCCGCAGGGGGTCGGAAATAACCGCGGCCGGGGCAGCGGAATACAGTTACCATGCACTCGGCGGCATTTGCGCGAAGATAGGATCGCGGGAGGTGATCCTGCCGGAGGTGCGGGTCGTTTTCGACACGGAGGACATGCATACGGCGGAGGTGCCCGGTTATGACGGGCAGATGAACAACATCGTCGATGTGCGCCGGATACGGATCGACTTCGAAAATATGTGCGTGACGATGGAATGACGGCACCCGGATAACGGAAATGAAATTCAGATGTGAGGCTATGAATCGGACAGCAGTAATTGTTATAACCTGTATTACGGCCGGATATTTTACAGGCTGCGGCGCACCACAATCTGCGGATCATCGTATTGACGAGAGCCGGGCTACTACAATTAAAATAGCCACAAACAACGGCACACCCGATTTGGATAGTATTGTCCGCAACCATAAATTCACCCTCCTCGAGACATCGGAAGAATGTCTTGTCGGCGAAGTTTATAAATTATCATGCCGGAATAAAAAGTACTACATACTGGATCGGCACCTGCAAAAAGCCCTGTTCGTATTCGACGAAGAGGGTAAATTCCGCAATCGTATAGGACGCAGAGGCCGCGGCCCCGGAGAGTTTATCGAACCGACGGATTTCATCGTGTCAGACTCGACCGTAACGGTGTTCGACATGTTCGGCCATAAACTTCTCTATTACAATCCCGACGGAACATTTATAAGATCGGTACGCCTGCCCTACTCAATTTATGAGATAGAGTCGGGCGGCGACGGTTCTGCCATTTATGCCGTCGGCGGGGATAATTCCAAATGCGATTCGCTGAAAAACTACGAATTGCTCGAGATAGGCCCCGAGGGTGATATTCGGGCAAAAGTCTATAAAAACAAGTACTCGATGGATTTCAGCAACAAATACGATTTGCAGGGCTTCGACGAAGATGTTATCTACAAAAAGGCATTCCGGCCGGCAGTATACATGCTCCGGGATAAAAAATTATATGCAAAATATATTTTCGACATTCCTTCCCATGCGCTTCCCGGCGACTATGAAAAACTGTGCAGGGGCAATTTCGAAAGGTTTATAAAACAATACAGGGACGAATACACCTATTTCAACGGTCAATTCTGGGAGACAGACCGTTATGCAGGAATCGGCATCACCGCCAAACGCATGCCCTACCTGGTGGTTTACGACAAGGATACGCACCGTACCATAACGGGACTGGTCGGTATCACGTTCGGGAAAAACGAGCCAGACAGGAACGGACTGTTCGCCACGGTAATGAACGGCCCGGTAGACGTGGCCGGGAACCGGATTACAGGTGTGCTCGACGAAGCCAGGTTATCCCCCGGCATGCAAGCGGAATTGTTCGGCCAACGGGAGGAAAACGGCTATGCCAATCCGGTGATCGTCACATTGGATTTGATGCCCTGAGTTATTCGAGCGCACCCAGTTCGGGGTCTACGAAACCAATATTTCGGTTCCTGCCGAAGCCGACCCGGCTGAATTCCCCGCCCGGCTTCGACGGAAGGACAGAAGCGCGGTGCGGTATATAAATTGCTGTATGACGGAAAAAAACATCTCGTCATGCAGCAATTCTATTATCTGGCAGTCCTGTTCGTAGCGGGCGGCATCGGCTCGGCGCTCATCGTCGCGGCCGACCTGCGCACCCGCCGGCAACCGATGCGCATTATGGAAAGCGTATGGGTACTTACCGCCCTCTGGGCCAGTTTTTTCGGGCTATGGGCCTATTTCGCCTTCGGACGCGCCGCACGGCACATGCCCGCGCAAAACGACGGCACCGGAAAGCAGAAAGGCTCAGTGAAAATCAGCGAGCCGGCAAAAGGCGGCGGCATCGGGGAAAACGGAAACGAACGGAAGGTCGGCAGCGCCGGGCAGGAAACGGAGAACAGAAAGCCCGGCACGGGCCGACGGAAAGACCTGTCCGTAGCGGGGACGGATCCATGGAAGGTCTCGGAGCCGGAACCGGCCATGAACATGCCGGAACCGGCGATGACCGGGATGCAGATGGAGAACGGAACCACGACAGGAGCGGACGGGGCGGAAGATATGCCCGGAATGAAAGGGACGGCGCTCAAAGCGGGCATGGCAGATGAGGCGGGCATACCGGACATGGCAAACGGAGCGAGCATGCCGGGAATGGCAGACGGGACGGACATGCCCGGGATGACAAACGGGACGAAGATGTCCGGGACGGCCGGGCCCCGGGGTATGGAAGGCATGGACGGGATGAGTGATATGCCGGGGATGAAAGGGCGGCCGCGGTGGCAGCCGGTCGTCTTGTCGACGCTCCACTGCGGGGCGGGGTGTACGCTGGCCGATATCGTCGGCGAATGGTTCCTCTTCTTCGTCCCGGTAGCCATCGGCGGAAGCATACTGGCTGGGACATGGGTCGTGGATTACCTCCTGGCCCTGGCATTCGGCATCGGGTTCCAGTACGCCGCGATCCGGGGCATGGAACGCACGCTCCCGCGCGGTGAAGCGATACGCCGTGCCGCCAAAGCCGACATACTCTCGCTCACGGCATGGCAGGCCGGCATGTACGGCTGGATGGCCGTGGCGATCTTCGCGCTCAACGGCGGTGAGGCAATGCCCCGCACCTCGTTCGTATTCTGGTTCACGATGCAGGTCGCCATGGCATGCGGGTTCCTCGTGGCGCTGCCCGTAAATATCCTCCTGATCCGGGCCGGCATAAAAAAAGGGATGTAGCCGCACCGCATCCCCGGCGGCCGGCCGTGAAATTTACGCGGCTTTGCCCGAAAACTCCGATTTAATCGTTACCTTTGCGCCGACAGCGGAAAAACCGCAACGAAACGTAATTTCAGGTATACACAGGAAAACTTTATGGAAACAAGCACCAATTACAGCAAGACAGCCGGCGTGCGCAGGGCTGACAAGTCCGAGAACACCACCCTGTTCCGCAACGTCTACCTATGGATGACGATGGCCCTCTTCATCACGGGCGCAACGGCCCTGACGGTCTCCGACTCGCCGACGCTGCTCAATGCCATCTTCGGCAGCAAAGTCGCATTCTTCGGCCTGATCATCGCCGAACTGGCGCTGGTCATCATCCTCTCGTCGTTCATCTTCCGCATGTCGTTCCTCACGGCAACGCTGATGTTCATCGCCTACTCGATCCTCAACGGCGCGACGCTGGCTTCGATCTTCCTGCTCTACACCGCATCGTCCATCGCATCGACCTTCTTCGTGACGGCCGGCACGTTCGGCGCCATGGCGCTGTTCGGGTATTTCACCAAGCGCGACCTCTCGGGCATCGGGAACATGGGTTACATGGCGCTTATCGGCATCATCATCGCAACGGTGGTGAACCTTTTCCTGCGCAGCGAAACGATGATGTGGGTGATAACCTACATCGGCGTACTGGTGTTCGTCGCCCTCACGGCCTATGACACACAGAAGATCAAGAAGATGGTGATGAACGCCGAGGTCGTGGACGAATCGACGCAGAAAATCGCACTGCTGGGATCGCTGACCCTCTACCTGGACTTCATCAACCTGTTCCTCTACCTGCTCCGGATTCTCGGAAGCCGCAAGTAGTCAGGCACCGACAACACAAAAGGGACGGGATACGCTGGCGCGTCCCGTCCCTTTGCTTTCTACCCCGGAGCCGGGCTAAAACTGCACCCGGGGTGCGGTTTCGGTGCCTTCGGCAGCCTCGAAGTAGAGCTTCTGCCCGAACCCGAACAACTTGGCCACCAGATTGGCCGGGAAGCGGCGCACGGCGACGTTGTAGGTCTTGGCCACTTCGTTGAACTCCTTGCGGGCCACTGAAATACGGTTCTCGGTGCCTTCGAGCTGCGCTTGCAGTTCGAGGAAATTCTGGTTGGCCTTCAGGTCGGGATAACTCTCCGACACGGCGATCAGGCGCCCCAGCGCCGAGCGCACCTGCGCCTGCGCCTGCTGGAACTCGGCGAGCTTCCCGGGCGTGAGGTCGTCGGCCGAAAGGTTGATCGAGGTGGCTTTCGCACGGGCCTCGGTTACGGCCTCGAAAGTCTGCGACTCGTGTGCGGCATAGCCCTTGACCGTGTTCACCAGGTTGGGAATCAGGTCGGCACGGCGCTGGTACTGCGTTTCGACGTTCGACCACGCGGTCTTCAGCCCCTCCTCCTTATTGACAAATCCGTTGTACGTTGCGTAGAAGAAGATCACCACGACGGCGACGACTCCAATCCAAATCCATTTCTTCATAATATCGTGTTTTAAATTCGTTCCAATCTTATCCCCTCCGAACCGGAAAGGCATCCCGGCCGCCCTCAGGGCCAGCCTTTGTCCGGCAAACAGCCGCCCGCCACCGAACGAACGGCAACGCCATCCGGCACGCCCTGCGGCCTTTACCAGCGCGACCCAGCACCGCCGCCACCGAACGAGCCGCCGCCGAAACCACCGCCGCGCGACCCGCCGCCGAAGCCGCCGAAACCACGTCCCCCGATAATCATACCGCCGCCCGTGCCGCCGCCGAAATTGTCGTCGCGCAGGTTTTTGGCCTGCCGTTTGACCACGGCGCCACAATTCGAGCAGACGTAGGTATATTCGACCAGCCGATAGTTGTGCGTCACCTTCAGGATGTCGCTCGACTGCTGCCGGAGTGTCAGTTTATGGCATTTCGGGCAACGCTTGCGGGCGTAGTAACCCAGCAGGATCACGCCCATCGGCACCACGACGAACCCGGTGACGATCAGGAAAACCGCCCAGGCAGGCAGCTCGTCGCCGGCCGTATCTGTGCCGCCCAGATCCAGTTCGCTCCCCTCGAGCAGCTGCGACACGGCTTCGACCCCCTGCACCATACCGAGACTGTAATCGCCTTCGCGGAACGCCGGGAGCATGTATTTGAGCTGGATGCGCTTGCAGATCGCATCGGGCAGCACGCCCTCCAGCCCGCCGCCCGTGACGAAACGGATCTCGCGGCGGTCTTTGACCAACAGGATACCCAGCCCGTTGTCGTTGCGGGCCTGCCCTACGCCCCAGGCGGAGAAGAGGTCGATGGCGAAGTCGAAGACGTCGCCGCCTGCGATGTCATCGACGGCGACCACGGCGACCTGGGCGACGGCCCGGTCGCGCAGCGCCGCGCACAGGCGGTCGATACGCGCCACGGCTTCGTCCGAGAGTATCCCGTCGGGGTTCGAGACGTAACGCGTGCGGTCGGCGCGCTGAACATTGGGGATGTCTTCGGCGCGGTAGGTTCCCGCCTGTACCGCGAGGTACGGGACGCACAGCAGGCAGAGGAGAAAAAAACGTTTCATAACCACAGGCAAAAATAGAAAAAATTCCATAATAAAGAAACGCGTCCGGGCAAGGATTCGTATCCGCGGTGGATAAAAACGGCACGCCGGCCCCGAGCGGGCGCCCCGGGCCGGGTTTGCAGGCCGCAGCCGGGCATCGGGCGGGGAAGCAGCCAGGCATCGGGCGGGCATCGGGCAGGGATCGGGCGGGGATGCGGCCGCTGCCTCCGCGGCCGCAGGGGTCAGCGCGTCAGGATGCGGTAGCTCCACGGCGCCATGTCCTCCTCGACATGCCCGCGCAGTTCGCAGGCAACGCCCGTCATGGCATCGGTGTACATGCCGGCATAGATGCCCGTGTAATAATCGGCATGGATGGCGTAGGGCGAGAGGTTCATCACGGCGACGACGCGGTTGCCCTTCACTTCGCGCACGAAGGTCATCAGGCAATCCTCGGCGTTGTTGCGTATCTCGACCATCTCGCCGCCCGCCTCCCCGGCGGCGAGCGCAGGGTTGGCATGCCGGAGCCCGGCCAGGCGGCGGTAGAAATCCGTGAACGAATTGGCCGCATAGGAGGGGATCGGGTCGCGGTCGAAGAAGGCGAACGAATGGTCGTAGCCGATCTCCTGCCCGGTATAGACCAGCGGCAGGCCGCGCGGCACGACGAACGTGAAGGCGGCCATGATCTCGCGGGCGCCGCCCATGCGCGTGAACTCCGAGCCGTTCCACGAATTCTCGTCGTGGTTGGAGGTGAACACCAGGCGCATGGCGGACTGCGGGTAACGCTTCCGGTCGGCATAGATGTAGTCGCGCAGGGCGGTCACGCGCACCTTCTGCTGCGCCACGTCGTTCATCAGGTGGTGCATCTCCCAGGCATAGCAGGCGTCGAAGGCACCCGCTTCGAAGAGGTAAGGCTCCTCGGCCTCGGCCAGCAGAAACAGGCCGGGGTTCACCTTCCGCAGGCGGCGGGCAGCCTCATTCCAGAACTCCACGGGCACGAGCATCGCCATGTCGCAGCGGAAACCGTCGACGGCGTGCCGGCGCACCCAGAACTCCATGGCGTCGGCCTCGGCCCGCCATACGTCGCGGTTCGCATAGTTGAGTTTGGCGGTGTCCGTCCAGTCCCAGGGCACGGCGGGCGCCCCCGCGGCATCGCGCTCATACCAGTCGGCAGGCTTCTCGCCGACCCAGCGGGCGTCGCGCGCCGTATGGTTGGCGACCCAGTCCAGCAGCACCTTCATGCCCAGGCGGTGCGCCTCGGCGACAAACGCATCGAAATCCCCCATCGTCCCCAGCCCGGGGTCGACGGCGCAATAGTCGCGGATCGAATAGTAAGAGCCCAGCGAGCCCTTGCGCCCCTCGGCGCCGATCGGATAGACGGGCATGAGCCATACGGCGTCGATGCCCATGTCGCGCAGGAAGCCGAGCTTCGCGGCGGCGGCCCTGAGGGTACCTTCGCGCGTCAGCTGGCGCACGTTCATTTCATAGATTACAGCCTGGTAGCTCCACTCGGGATGCAGCATAATTTGCGAATTTTAATACGTAACCGGATTCCGGGACGTCAAATGTACGTTTTTTTCCGGAAAAAATCCGGGCTGCGGCCGAATCGGGTGAAAATGGGACAAAATAGCTGGGCGGGCGGGTATGTTTATTTCATAAAAAATTACTACCTTTGCGCACGATATAAAACGCCTTATACAAAAACAAAACGCTCTAAGTAATAAAATGAAGCATTTCCGCCTCTTAGTCCCGGCCATCCTGGCCCTGCTGGTCTCGTCCTGCGCCTCGCAGAAACGTGCCTGGTACCTGCAGGACGCGAACCCGTTTACGCCCGAACAAATCGCCGAAAGCGGCCAGATACGGATCAAGCCCCTCGACCGGCTGACGATCGTGGTCAACAGCAAAGACCCCGAACTGGCAGTGCCGTTCAACTCGTCGACCTCGCTGAGTTCCGTGACGGGAGTCGCCTCGTACAGTTCGGCGACCAACCAGTCGCTGCAGATCCGCACGGTGGACGAGAACGGCATGCTCGACATGCCCGTGATCGGGAAGATCGACTGCAAGGGAAAAACCCGCAGCGAACTGGCGCAGCTCATCGCCGACAAGATCGTCGAGGGCGGGTATATCAACGACCCGTCGGTCAACGTGCAGTTCGCCGACATGAAGATTTCGGTCGTCGGCGAAGTAGCCCGCCCGGGACAGTACGACGTCACGCGCGACAAGATCTCGATCTTCGACGCCCTGGCCATGGCCGGCGACCTGACGATCTACGGCATCCGTACGGACGTGGCCGTGGCCCGCGAAGTGGACGGCGTACGCACGATCGAATACCTCGACCTCACATCGAAAGACCTCTTCAACTCGCCGGCGTTCTACATCCAGCAGAACGACGTGATCTATGTCAAGCCCAATAAATACAAGGCACAGGCCGGTGAGATCAGCCAGAACCGCAACTTCTACCTCTCGCTCGTAGGTACGGCCATCTCCGTGGCGACGCTTATCATAACCTTAACCAAATAAGCCGGGCCATGACCGAATACAACAACCAGCAGCAACACCTGCAGAACGACGAGAACGAAAACGGCAGCGGCCTCACGCTGCACGACCTGTTACAGATGGTTCTGGCCAACTGGTACTGGTTCGCCTTGTCGGTGCTCATCTGCCTCGGCGTGGCCTATTACTACCTGGCCAGCACCCCGAAGATATACAGCCGTACGGCCACCATCCTCGTAAAGGACAGCCGCAAGGGCGGCGACATGGAGCTGGGCGCTTTCAGCGACCTGGTAGGTTTCCAGAACCGCCGCAACGTCGACAACGAGGTCTACATCCTCCAGTCGCACAGGCTGATGTCCGAGGTGGTAAAGCGCCTCCACCTGACGGTCAACTACTCCGTACGGGACGGGCTGCGGACGCTCGACCTCTACGGCCGCTCGCCCATCGAAGTCGATTTCATCGACGACGACAACCAGCGCCTTTCGCTGGAGGTGACCGAACTCGAGGACGGCCGGATCAAGCTGGCGGACTTCGATGACAAGTACCTCACCAAGCAGGAGAAGCGCAGGGTCATCCGCGCCCAGTACGGCGACACGATCCCCACCCCGCTGGGGCAGATGGTCGTACACAAGACGCCGTTCATGGACTCGACCTACGTGGACAGGCCCATCACCGTCACCAAGAGTTCGCCGATGGTCACGACGAACGCCTACCGCGCCACCGTAAAGAGCGACGTGGCCAACAAACAGGCGTCGATCGTCACCATCTCGATGAACAGCTCCGTGCCCAAGCGTGCCGAGGACGTGATCAACACGCTGATCGCCGTGTACGAAGAGGACGCCATCGCCGACAAGCGGCAGGTATCGGTCGTGACGAACGCCTTTATCAAGGAGCGTATGCTGGCCATCGGGCGGGAACTGGGCGTCGTGGACAGCGAAATCGAGGGGATCAAGAAGAGCAACCAGATGATCGACATCACCTCGGAGGCTACCCGATCCATCACCGAAAGCAGCAAATTCAAGGTCGAAGGGCTTTCGATCGAAAACCAGATCAGCGTCGCCAACTACATCCGCGACTACCTCGACGACCCGTCGCACGCGGGGGATCTGATCCCGATGGTCGCCTCGCTGACCAACAACGGGATCGTCGCCCAGATCACCGAATATAACGACGCCATCCTGCGCCGCCAGAAACTGCTCGAAAACAGTTCGGAACGCAGCCCCGTGATCCAGGACATGGACAACGTGCTGGCTGCCGTGCGCCGCTCGATCATCGCTTCGCTCAACTCGCACGTCTCGACGCTCGAAATACAGCTTTCGAACATGCGCAAGGAGGAGGCGCTGGCCAACCACCGCATATCCACCATGCCGTCGCAGGAGAAAGTCCTGTTAGACATCATGCGCCAGCAGAAGATCAAGGAGGAGCTGTTCCTCTACCTGCTCAACAAACAGGAGGAGACGCAGCTCAACTATGCCGTCGCCGAAAGCAATTCGCGTACGATCGACCAGGCATACGGCAGCCCCAGGCCCGTGTCGCCCCGTTCGATGATCATCCTGGGCATCAGCCTGCTGGCCGGCCTTGCGATCCCCTTCGGCATCATCTACCTGATCGGCATGCTCGACACGACCATCCGCGGCCGCAAGGACATCGAAGAGAACATCAGCGCCCCGTTCCTGGGGGACATTCCCTTCCTCGAAGGCGAGAACAAGGGCGGCATCGTCGTCCGGGAAACCGGCCGCGACGCATTGTCCGAGGCTTTCCGCATCCTGCGTTCGAACATGACCTTCATGAACGTGTCGTCGGGCAAGGAGATCAAGTGCGTGCTCTTCACTTCGTCCGACCCCCATGCGGGCAAGACGTTCGTGGCGATGAACCTGGCGATGACGCTCGCCACGGCCGGGAAGCGGGTCGTACTGATCGACCTCGACCTGCGCCGCCACGCGCTCTCCACGACGCTGGGCCGCAGCAACAGCAAGAAAGGTATTACCAGCTACCTGGCAGGGACAATCACCGACATCGGCGAACTGATTACGCCGATGGACGTACACAAGAACCTCGACGTGATCTGCGCCGGCATCCAGCCGCCCAACCCCACGGAGATGCTGCTTTCGGATCGTCTGGACAAACTGATCGCAGAGCTGCGGGAGAGCTACGACTATGTATTCATCGACAGCACCCCGGCCATGTCGGTCGCTGACGCAGTCATCACCGACCGGCTGGCTGACCTCTGCATTTATATCGTGCGCGAAGGCGTACTCGACCGCCGGCAGCTACCCGACATCGAACGGCTTTACCGCGAGAAGAAATTCCGCAACATGTGCGTCGTACTCAACGGCACGCGCACCCGCCGCCACGGATACGGGTACGGATATGGGTACGGATATGGTTACGGGTACGGATACGGGTATGGTTACGACGATTACAAGGAGACCAGCTACCGCAAGCGCCTGAAACTTTTCTTCAGCAAAATCGGACGTAGAATAAGGAACAAGGAATAAATGGCTATACGCAATGCATTGATCGCCGTCGATTTCGACGGAACGGTCGTGACACACGCATATCCCGAAATCGGCGACGACGCCGGGGCGGTTCCCGTACTGAAAGAACTTACGGACAACGGTTGCCGCCTGATACTTTACACGATGCGCCACGGCAAGCTGCTCGACGACGCGATCCGGTGGTTCCGCGAGCGGGGAATCCCGCTCTACGCCGTGAACGAGAACCCCTCGCAGCAGCGCTGGACATCCTCGCCGAAAGTCCACGCCGACCTCTACATCGACGACAGCAGCCTCGGCTGCCCGATCCGGTTCGTGGACGGTGTGAAACGCCCCGTAGCGGACTGGACGCGCATCCGGGAGCAGTTGGTCAGGGAAGGTTTCCTGGACTGAGCCGCCGCGGAAGCCGGCCAAACCGAAGGCAAATCAGGCTTTCCGAATCCGGTCGCCAAGCGGCACCCCACAAATAACAAGCAAAGGGCGGATGAAAACATCCGCCCTTTTGCATATGCGATGCCGCAACCGGCAATTATGCCCAGAGGTTGCGGGGATATTTGCCCTCGGCGATCATCTTCTCGATCGAGGCCACCAGCGCGGGTTTGTCCTCCTTGTAGGTGACGCCGTGCCACTGCGCCGCCGAGCGGAGCACACGCAACGAGGCCGTACCTTCGCCGATGAGTTTGTTGACCATCGTCGGGATGTAGAACTCGGCCTTGAGGTTCTCCTTGTTGCGGGCGAGCCACGTCTTGAAATACTCCCTGGAATAGGTAAAGAAATCGGGGGTGAAGCCAAAAAGGTTCATCGACACCGGCGTGTCCCCGGCCAGTACTTCGTCGGCGCCGCCGTCGTGGAAGACGATCCTGCCGTCGGGCATACGCTCGATCTGCGTGCGCTCGACCATCGAGGTGAGGTTGCCCGCAGCATCCACGCCGCAGACGCCGCGCGAAACGGTACCGTTGTCCGAAAGAGTCTTGTCGAGGTCGTAGGCGACCATGCAGTAGCGGTTCCGGCTCTCACCCAACTGCGAAAGGTAGTCCCCGATGGTCTTGTAGGCCTCGGCACCGTAGAAATCGTCGGCATTGATTACGGCGAAAGGCTCGTGGACGGCATCGGCCGCCATCATCACGGCATGGTTGGTGCCCCACGGCTTGACGCGACCTTCGGGAACGGCAGCCCCTTCGGGCAGGTAGTCCAGCTCCTGGAACACGAACTCCACGGCGATGCGGCCGCCGAAACGCTCCGCGGAGAAGACCTCGCGGAACTCCTTTTCGAAGGAGTGGCGGATGACGAATACGACCTTGCCGAAGCCAGCGCGGATGGCGTCGTAGACCGAATAATCTATGATGGCCTCGTTGTTGGGGCCGACCCCGTCCATCTGCTTGAGCGAACCGTAACGGGAGCCCATACCTGCGGCGAGGACGAGTAATGTAGGTTTTACCATACTTTTCAGCTGTTTTTTGCGTTGATTCTAAACGATCACAAAGTTAAAAAATTCGGCGCGTTCCGCAAAGGTTTTCTATGAAATTGGTTATCTTTGCATTCATAATGTCATAAACCGATGAGATTTTTCAAATCCATACGGGCATGGTGGCGCGGGCTTTTCCGCAAACGCCGTTTCAACATGCTCAATGCCACGGACAACAGCGAGGAGTGGCACATGCACCTCTCGCCGGCCAGCATCTTCACGGCCTTCCTGTCGTTCGTGCTGCTGCTGTTCATCCTCATCCTGTCGCTGGTGGCCTACTCCCCGATCCTGGAACTGCTGCCGGGATACCGCACCGAGGCAGACCGTTCGCGCGAAAGCCTCGTGCAGAACATCATCCGGCTCGACTCGATGGAGCGCATGATGAACGACATGCTCACCTACAACCAGCATATCGCGCTGATCATGGAAGGCAAAACCCCCGTGGCGCGCACGCTCGCCACGTCGGACAGTACCCGCACCAGCAAAGTGCTGGTGATGCCCTCGCCCGAGGACTCGCTCCTGCGGGCGCAGATGGAGGGCGACGGCCCGTACGCCATCGCGGGCCGCAGCGGCGGGTCGCGGCGTTCGGTACGCGAGGCGATCGAGCTGGCCAAACCCGTGGAGGGGATCATCACCGACCGCTTCGACATCCGCAACGGCAATTTCGGGGTACGCATCGCGGCGGCGGCCAGCGACCGCATCACGGCCATCGACAACGGCACGGTGGTGCTGAGCCTCTGGACGCCCGAGACGGGTTACATGGTCGAGCTGCAGCATGCGAACAACCTCCTCTCGGTCTACAAGGGGCTTTCGCAGTCGCTCGTCACCACGGGGCAGACCATCCGCGCGGGCGAGATGGTCGGCTACAACGCCGAGGCGGAAGAGGGCGAGGTGCGGCTTTTCGAATTCGAACTCTGGAACAACGGCAAGCCCGTAGACCCAGAAGGGTACATCGTATTCTGACGCACAGGCATGAAACAACGACTTGCAATACTGGGTTCGACGGGCTCGATCGGCGTGCAGACGCTCGACATCGTGCGTGAGAACCCCTCCCTGTTCGAAGTGCGCGTGCTGACGGCCAACCGCAACTGGCAGCGGCTCGCGGCACAGGCACGGGAATTCGACGCGGACACGGCGGTCATCGCCGACGAACGCTATTACGGGCAGCTGCGCGATGCGCTGGCCGGCACCGATGTGAAGGTTTACGCCGGAGAGGATGCCGTGGCTCAGGTCGCGGCGGGCGGCGATACGGACGTGGTGGTCAACGCGCTGGTAGGCTACGCCGGGCTGGCGCCGACGGTGGCCGCGCTCGGCGCCGGGAAGAAACTGGCGCTGGCCAACAAGGAGTCGCTCGTGGTGGGCGGCGAATACGTGATGCGGCTGGCGGCCGAAAAGCGTGCCCCGATCCTGCCGATCGACTCGGAGCATTCGGCCATCTTCCAGTGCCTGGTGGGCGAGCAGTCGCCCATACGGAGGCTCATCATCACGTGCAGCGGCGGCGCATTCCGCGACCTGCCCTGCGAAAAACTGGCCGACGTGACCGTGGAACAGGCGCTGCGCCACCCCCAGTGGGAGATGGGCGCAAAGATCACGATAGACTCGTCGACGCTGGTGAACAAAGGCTTCGAGGTGATCGAGGCACACTGGCTGTTCGGCACCCCGGTGGAGAAAATAACGGTGCTGCTGCACCCGCAGTCGATCGTACACTCGATGGTGGAGTTCGAGGACGGGGCGATCAAGGCACAGCTGGGCACGCCCGACATGCGTATGCCGATCAGCTTCGCGCTGATGTACCCCCGGCGGGCGACCCGCCCCGGCGAGCGGTTCGACTTCATGGCGCATCCGCAGCTGACATTCGCCGGGGTCGACCGGGCGAAATACCCGGCGCTGGAGATCGCCTGCGAGTGCCTGCGCCGCAGCGGCACGGCGGCCTGCACGATGAACGGCGCCAACGAGGTGGCCGTCGCGGCGTTCCTCGGCCGCAAGTGCGCATGGCTGGATATCGTGCGTGCCATCGAGTACGCCCTGGGGCGCGCCTCGTTCGCCGCCGCCCCCACCCTCGGGGACTACGCCGAAGCGAACGACGAGGCCCGGCGGCTGGCCGCGGAATACTTAGCGTTGTAACCAAAAGACAGACATGGATATAATCATCAAGATCATTCAGTTTTTCCTCTGCTTTACCATCCTGGTGGGCATCCACGAATTGGGGCACTTCCTCATGGCGCGGGTTTTCAGGATCCGCGTCGACAAGTTCTATATCTTCTTCGACCCGTGGTTTTCGATCTTCAAGTTCAAGCGCGGCGACACCGAGTACGGGCTGGGCTGGCTGCCGCTGGGCGGATACTGCAAGATCGCCGGCATGATCGACGAGTCGATGGACAAGGAGCAGATGAAACAGCCCCCCAAGCCCGACGAATTCCGCACCAAACCCGCATGGCAGCGTTTTTTGGTGATGATCGCGGGCGTGGTGATGAACGTCCTGCTGGCGATCGTCATCTACTGCGGCGTCTGCTACGTGTGGGGCGACAACTACTTCTCGAACGAGGACGCCAAATGGGGGTACAACTTCAACGAGGCGGGGCACAAGCTCGGCTTCGAGGACGGCGACAAGTTCGTGACCATCGACGGCGAGCCGGTCGACGATATCAACAAGATACTCAATTCGCTGCTCATCACCGAAGGCGAGCGGAAGGTCGTCGTCGAGCGCGGCGGGAAGCACGTGGAGCTGACGTTGCCGCTGGACGAGCTGATCGAGATGCGCCAGGCCAAAGGTTACGAAGATCTCTTTACGCTGCGTGTGCCGTTCCTGATCGACAGTGCGGTGTACGAATCGGCGGCGGCGCTCAGGCGCGGCGACGAGATCGTGGCCATCGACGACGCACGGGGGCTGGAATACTCCGGCTACCAGCAATACCTCAAGACCCGGGCGGGCGGGGAGGTGACCCTGACGGTGAAGCGCGAAGGCGACATGCTGCTGCAGATCGCCGTCCCGGTGTCCGACGAGGGCAAGCTGGGCGTGATAGCACGCAATCCCTATACGCTGCGCACACAGGAGTACACCTTCTGGCAGTCGATCCCGGCAGGCATCGAAAAGGCCGGGAAAGTCATTTCGTCCTACTGGGAACAGTTGAAGATGATCGTGCAGCCCAAGACCAAGATGTACGAGGAGCTGGGCGGGTTCATCGCCATCGGCAGTATTTTCCCCGGGGACTGGAACTGGGAGGATTTCTGGTTGAAGACGGCGTTCCTGTCGATCATCCTCGCGGTGATGAACATCCTGCCCATACCGGGCCTGGACGGCGGGCATGCGATCTTCACGTTCTGGGAGATGGTCACGGGACGCAAGGTGAGCGACAAGGTGCTGGAAGGCGCGCAGTACGTCGGGCTGGTCATCATCCTGTTCCTGTTGCTGTACGCCAACGGAAACGACATATACAGGTTCTTTATCAAGTAGGCATATGTTGCTGGGGCATGTACAGGACATGATCCAACGGCTCGCGGCCAACCGCCGCGAACGGCAGCCCCGCAGCAAGAAAGAGAAGATGCTCGACCTGCTGGGCAGGGATAGGGCCGGTCATCCGACGCGTCGGGAAGAACTCCCGCCCGAAACGGTCGAACGCGTCAAAGCCGAGATCCGGGAAGAGACCCGCCGGGAACGACGCAGAAAGCGAGTCATCGGATGGATCGTGGTAATCCTGGCACTCGGGGCGGCGATTTACCTTATAATTTCGTACCTTAATTATAGCCCTGAGGGATTCCTCGGGGGCGGACAATTCGAAACAGATGAAACTGGCAAACTGCGCCGAAGCATTACGGCGACACCATTTTGAGGTTGAAACGGTGAAGGACATCACCGAGGCGTTCGCGGTGCTGAAAGCCATCGCGGAGCGGGAACGGCCGGAAATAGTATCGTTCGGCGACTCGGAAACGATGCACGCCACGGGCATCGTCGGGTGGCTGCGCGGCGACGGACGCTGGAAGCTGCTCGACGGGTTCGACCCCGCGATGAGCTATCCCGAACGGTTGGAGATACGCCGGCAGGCGCTGATGTCCGACCTCTTCATCACGGGGGTCAACGCCATCAGCATGGAAGGCTCGCTCCACTGGCTCGACAAGGTGGGCAACCGCATCGCCCCGGTGGCGTTCGGGCCCCGCAAGGTGGTCATCGTGGCCGGACGCAACAAGATCGTCGCCGACCGTGCCCAGGCCGAGGAGCGCATCCGCACGATCGCCGCACCGCAAAACGTCGCACGGCACCCGGGGTTCCGCACGCCGTGCGCCCGGACGGGCGTATGCTCGGACTGCAACTCGCCCGACCGCGTGTGCAACACGCGTATGGAGATGATGCGGTGCTGGCCCGCAGGGCGCGTGCTGGTCGTGCTGATAGATCAGGAACTGGGACTTTGACAAATACCGGAAGGATGAAAGCCATAAGATACATAGCCATACTGATCCTCGCGGCGGCACTCGCGGCCTGCGGGGAGAAATCGGAACCGTACTACACGACAAGCTATCCGGTGAGCCGGGTCGAAGCCACCGTCACGCTCGGCGCAGCAGCAACGGCAACGGCCGAAGACGAGCCCGAGCCGGAACCCGAGCCCGAGCCGGAACCTGAACCCGACCCGATAATCGAGGCCATACGCGCGGACGTGCTGGCCGAAGCCCCGGTGCAGGCCGGGGGCGGTTACGTGCTCGAATTCCTCTACCACAACAGCGGATGGCTCTACATCACACCCGCGCCGGACGCCGCGCCGATCACCGGGTCGTTCAACAAGGAACCCGACAAACCCGACCAGCTGCGGTTCTTCTACGAGGACGCCGACTACACCTATGCGGTTTCCTACTATTCGGAGGAGGGCAAGAGCCTCACGCTGCTGACCGTAGACCTCACGGCCAAATACCAGGCGCTCTACCCCACGGCCGGCATCACGAAGGTCGAGAGGCTGGAATACACGACGCACCCCTTCTAAGGGCTGCGAAGACCCTTTACAAACCGACAACACACCGATGGCAAAAGTCAAAAAGGCCTTTTTCTGCAAGAACTGCGGGTTCGAAGCCCCCAAATGGCTGGGGCGCTGCCCCTCGTGCGGCGAGTGGAACACCTTTACGGAGGAGATCATAGCCCGCGAAAGCGGTTCCGTGGCGGCCACCGTCGCTGGGCCGCTGCCCGCGGCGAAGCCCCAGCGCGTAGGCGACATCCGCGAAAGCGAACACCGCCGCATAGACGTGGGCAACAGCGAAGTGAACCGCGTGCTGGGCGGCGGGATGGTACCGGGGTCGCTGATCCTCCTGGGCGGGGAGCCGGGCATCGGCAAGTCGACCCTCTCGCTGCAGATCGCACTGGCGGCGAACGGACTGAAAACGCTCTATGTCTCGGGCGAGGAGTCGGCCGAACAGATCAAGATGCGTGCGGCCCGCCTCGGCATCGGGAACGACGAATGCCTGATCTATCCCGAGACGCTGCTCGAAAATATCGTCAACCAGATCGGCGAACACAGGCCCGACCTGGTGGTGATCGACTCGATACAGACCATCTATACCGACCTGCTGGACTCGTCGGCGGGAAGCGTGTCGCAGATACGCGAATGCGCCGCGACGCTGCTCAAGTATGCCAAGTCGACCGGGACGTCGATCTTCATCATCGGCCACATCACCAAGGACGGAAGCATCGCCGGGCCCAAGATCCTGGAACACATCGTCGACGTCGTCCTGCAATTCGAAGGCGACAGCAACAATATCTACCGCATCCTGCGCGGCATAAAGAACCGTTTCGGCGCGACGTTCGAAATCGGGGTGTTCGAGATGCTGGACAGCGGCCTGCGGAGCGTGGACAACCCGTCCGAGATCCTGCTGACGCACTACGAGGAGCCGCTGAGCGGCATCGCCGTGGGCGCTTCGGCCGACGGCGTGCGCCCCTACCTGATCGAGGTGCAGGCACTGGTGAGCGGCGCGGCATACGGTACGCCCCAGCGTTCGACGACGGGCTACGACACCAAGCGCATGAACATGCTGCTGGCCGTGCTGGAAAAACGCGTAGGAATGAAGATGTTCCAGAAGGACGTCTTCCTGAATTTCGCCGGCGGGTTCAAGGTCGCCGACCCGGGATTAGACCTGGCCGTGGTCGCGGCGGTGATCTCGTCGTACTACGACCGCCCCGTCGCCGAGGGGGTCTGCTGCGCGGGCGAGATCGGACTATCGGGCGAAGTGCGCCCGGCGCCCCGCACCGAGCAGCGCATCAGCGAGGCCGCACGCCTGGGATTCAAACGCATCGTCGTATCGGGGTATCTGGGCAAGGGCGCCAAACGCCCCAAGGGGATCGAGGTCGTGACGATAAACAGCGTAGACCAACTGCCACGGGCCCTTTTTGTGGAATAGATTTTGCTCTTACACCTGTAAAAAGGAGTAAGAGATGCAAAAAAGAATAGTCGTTCTCGGCGGGGTGGGATTTATCGGCACGCACCTCTGCCTGCGCCTTCTGGAGGAAGGGCACGAGGTTTTCTGTGTCGATATCCGCGATGCGGTCAACTCGCCCCTGCTGCGGGGCGTGTTACAGCATCCCCTGTTCCGGTATGTACACCACAACATCATCAACGGCTTCAGCATCCGCTGCGACGAGATATACAACCTCGCGTCGCCGTCGCGCGTACGCTACAACAAAGCGCTCCCGGTGGAGACGCTCCGCGTGAGCGTGCTGGGTGCCATAAACACGCTCGAGACAGCCCGTAGCGAACATGCGCGGGTGGTCTTCGCCTCGGCGGGAAACATCTACGGCATCGGGCACCGCGATCCGGCAAGCGAGCCGGGTAACTTCTGTTCGACACACTACATCCTCTACGAAGGCAAGCGCGCCGCCGAAGCGCTGCACAGGGCATACAACAGTGAATACGACGTCGACGCACGCATTGCCCGCATATTCAACACCTACGGCAGCGGCGCCGACCCGATGGATCAGCGCGTGGTGATAAAGATGGTCGTGGCGGCCCTGCAGAACCGCGACATCGTCGTCAACGGCAGCGGAGAACAGTTGCGCACGTTCTGCTGGGTCGAAGACATAGTGGACGGACTCGTCAGGCTGATGGAAACACCGCCGTCGGCCGGGGCGGTACGCACGGTGAACCTGGGCAGCAACCATGAAATCTCCATCCGGGCGCTGGCGGAGAAGATCGTCGCGCTGACCGGGAGCCGCTCGCGGATCGTACACACGGCGGCACGGGCCGACGACGCAAGGCGGCGTGCACCCGACATCTCGGCAGCACGCAGGGAGCTGGGCTGGATGCCCCGGACACCGCTCGCAGAAGGGCTGCGCCGCACGATCAGCTATGCGGAAAAGGAGTTGGCGGACAAGGCCTACGCCGGGGTCACATGGGCGGAGATGAACTAAAAAGGGAGGACAGAATGACAACAACGGATTTTGACAAGATCATCTGGCGGGACGCGCTGACGTTCGTGGACTTTTTCGCCACATGGTGCGGGCCATGCCAGATGATGCACCCCGCCATCGACAAGTTCCAGCGGGAGATGAACGGCCGCGTGGATGTATACAAGGTGGATATCGACGACCGCGGAATGCTGGACGCAGTGCACCGCTACAACATCATGTCGGTACCGACGCTCATGTTCTTCCGCCGGGGCGAAGTGCTGTGGCGCGAGAGCGGACTTGCGAGTTACCACCACCTGGTAAACGTGCTGCGGGAGCTGGAAAAGCGCGAACATGTGGCACAGCGATGAACACCCGCGCGAAAAAAACAACGAGAGAAAGGGAGGCCTATGCCTCCAGACGCCAGGCGAGCTCCTCGTGGACGTAGTCTTCGGCAGGGAGCTTACCCAGAGAACCGGCTGCGCGGAGTACCGCCTGCCGGTTCTCCTCGTTTTGCGCCGCGACGGCCGCGAGCAGCGCCACCGCACCCTGAGCCGTAAGGCGGGCGGCGGGGACGGGATGCTGCGCCAGAGGCCGGCAGGAAACCTGCTGCCCGGCAGCACACGGGGAGGCGACATGCGGGTCTGAGGCCGGAGAAGCGCCTGCGGCTGCTGAGGCAGTTGCGGCGGAAGGGGTGTCGCCAACGGAAGAATCGCCGGGAGCAAGCGTGGCAACTTCCGGAGAAGAGGCCTCCGTAACAGACGTATCAAAGACAAAGGCACCCGGTGCAACAGAGGTATCCGCAGCGGCGGAAATTGCGGCGGAGGTCGCCTCGGTCGTCGCTTCGGCCGGCGTTTCGACCGTCGCCTCGGCCGTTGCATTGCGGTGCACGGCTTCGACGGCCGGAGCAACCCATGAGGCCGTAAGGCGGGGACTGCGCGCGGCGGCGAGCAGGGCGGCATACTGCAACAACGCATCGGGCGAGGCGATCCACGCCGAGAACAGCGCGGGGAACGCCTCGGCTCGGCTCAGCAGGGCAAAAGCGGCTTCCTCGGCGATTTCGGAATTGACGATGCCGGCGGCCCATGCGGGGAACTCCTCCGGCGTAAGGCTCGCCGGACATGCAATATGCAGCGCCGCAAGGCGCAGTTCACGGACATCCTGCCGGTAGAGGTAACGGGCGAAAGCGTGGTCGGGCGCCTCCGCACGCGCTATCCGGCGCAATGTGGGCAGGCTCACCCCGTAATTCAGGCCGTAGGGCGCACCGTAATAGCGCATCGAATCGGCTACGGCACCGTTACGCTCGCGGCGCAACTCCCTGAGCAGCGCCACCATACGCGACGTGTAATCCATCGTCAGAAGCTATTTGCGGCGGGGAAGCGCGACGTTGATCGTACGGCCGAACTCGAACAGCGGAAGCACCGCGCGGGCATACTCGCGTCCGCCCGCGATGACCGTGCAGACCGACGGGTCGGCCACACGGCAGGTCACGGTATTGGACTCCTTGGCCGAAGCCTCGACGGCGGTAGCCGTATTGCCCGAGGGTTCGATCTGCAGCAGCACCATGTCGCCCGAAAGGTCGCTCTCGGGGAGCAGCCCGGCGGCGGCGCTGAAACGGCAGACGATATACTGCTTCTTGTCGGATTGCGGATAGACCACATAGCGGCGGGTCTCGGTGGTGACGACACGCTTGCCCAGGAAGAGCTCCAGATAGCTCTGTTCGAGGCGTTCGATCTCGGCCAGGGCGGCTTTCAGCCCCTCACCGAAGACATTTTCGCCCGCTTCGCCCGTGATGAGCTCGATACGGTGCCTGCGAAGCGAAAAGATCGTGTTGGCGGCTTCGCGGGCGGCGTCCTCCAACGCCAGCACCGCCATGTCGTTCTTGTCGGCCTGGAGGCGCGAAAATTCGTCCTCGGACGTGGCATGGGACATCACCGTGCGCGAAGGCTGGGCCGGGGCGGGCGCGTCGAGGCACGCCTTGGGGTCGAGCAGGGCGACCGAAGCCCCCGTAACGGCCCATGACATCTTGTCGGTCAGCGGGGCGCGGACGCCGAGGAATTTCTGCGCATAGCGCGCATAGGGGCCGCTGAGGGTCACGTCGCGCTCGGCCGTGACGTCGACAGCCAGTACCGTGCGGGGCTGCGACACGACGATGCCGCCGGATGTTTCGTCGGCCCCTTGCAGGGCTATGTATGGGTTTTGCGCCGCGGCGCCGCCGCATACGACGAGGGCGAGCGCCAGAAGTCTGAGTTTCATGGGTTCGAATTTTTTAATCGCTAACGCAAATGTAACTTATTTTGCCGTGCTATCAAAATTTCAGGTAAAAATCGCGCGTCAGGGCGCGGTATTCGGGGGTATACTGCTCGTGCACACCCGTGCCGATAACCAGCTCGGTGCGATCGGGGGCCGGGGCGGAAGACGTACGGACGAATTCGAGCAGCACCCGTTTGGCTGCGTGGCGGGGCGTCGTGCGCACGTCGGTACGGCGCCCCGGAAGCAACACGTCCCGGCAGATGCCGATGAAACGGGCGGCCTCGTCCGCAGGCAAGACCACGGCGAAGTGCCCCTCGTCGGAGAGCAGACGCACGACGGCGTCGCGCAGATCGCCGAAAGGCAGCCGTACGGCATGGCGGGCCGTGGTACGCCCCGCATCGGGACAGGTGAGCGAATCGACAAAGAACGGCGGGTTGGAGACGACCAGGTCGAACTTTCCCTGCGGGGCGAACTCCTGTACGGGGCACTGCACGAACGCTACCCTGCCGCCCCACGGCGAGGCATCGGCATTCTCGCGCGCCTGCGAAATGTCTTCCACGTCGACACCCGTGATCCGGGCCCCGGGGACACGTTGTGCCATCATCAGTGCAATAAGCCCCGTACCGGTACCTATATCGAGGATGCGCCTGTCCGACGGACGCACCGAGACCCAGGCACCCAGCAGCACGCCGTCCGTCCCGACCTTCATCGGGCAGCGATCCTGGCGTATGGCGAATTGTTTGAAGCGGAACATCGTCTCTATGCTTTGAGGTAACCGTCGATACCCGCCCCGAAGAGCGAGAAATCGTAACGCACAGGGTCGGCGGGATCGAACATGCGGAGCGAAGCGGTGGTCTGCTCGACGGCACGCCAGTCGTTCTGGCGGCGTGTGAGCAGCCCCAGCGCACGGGACATATTGCCTGTATGGACGTCGAGCGGGATATAGAGCGCCGACATCGGGATGCGCGTCCACTCGCCGAAATCCACGCCACGCCCGTCGCTGCGCACCATCCAGCGCAGGTACATGCAGAGCCGTTTGCAGGCGGCGCCCTTCTCGATGGACGAAAGATGTTTTTCGCAACGCGGGGCATGGCCGCAGCTGAAAAACTCGCGCCGGAATTCGGCAAAGACCGCCGGGATGCTCCGCGTCGCCTCGTAACGGGTCTCGAAGAAATTCCCGATGCCGCCGTGAAGCTCCTCCATACGGCGCAGTGCCAGCACGAAGTCACGCAGGTCGCCGCCGTTGAACGTGCGGTGGGCATAGGACGAAAGCGATGCCAGCTCCTTCTCCGAGGCGTTACGCACGAAATCCGCCGGAGCGTCGTCCATGCAGCGCATCATCCGGTGGCCGTTCGCCACGATCGCCTTGCGGTTGCCCCAGGCGATCGTGGCGGCGAAAAATCCCGCGATCTCCCGGTCGGCACGCCCCTCATAGCGGTGCGGCACCGAGATGGGGTCGCACTCGATAAACTCGGGACGGTTGTATTTGTCGTGGAGCCGTTCGAGCAGCTCCCTGAGTTCTGTATCCATAATACAACTGTATTTATGCAATGATCCGCAACCCCGGACGGCTTCGGGAACAGCCCGAAGCAGCCCCGCCACGCCGGGAAAGCCGCCGGATACCGGAAGCGATGTCAGACGGCAGGGCACCCGGGGAACCCGTACGGCGCGGCGAACCGCCCACCGGGCGCAGCCTTACAGAATCCGGCCGTCGGACATCGTGATGCGGCGGTCGGCCATGGCGGCGAGGTGTTCATCGTGGGTCACGATCACGATGGTCTGCCCCAGCCGGTCGCGCAGCTCGAAAAAAAGACGGTGTATCTCGTCGCGGTTGTGCGAATCGAGGTTGCCCGAGGGTTCGTCGGCCAGCAGCACGGCGGGGGAATTGATCAGGGCCCGGGCGATGGCCACGCGCTGCTGCTCGCCGCCGGAAAGCTGGCCGGGCTTATGGTCGCGGCGCCCGGCGAGACCCATCATTTCCAGCAGCTCCGCGGCGCGGCCTTCGACCTCCGCACGGAAGTGCTTGCCGATCAGCCCCGGGATGCAGACGTTCTCGAAGGCCGTGAACTCGGGCAGCAGGTGGTGGAACTGGAACACGAAACCGATGCGTCCGTTGCGGAACCGGGACAACGTCTTATCGCCCAGCGAAAAAACATCCTGCCCGTCGATTTCGACCCGTCCGCCGTCGGGCCGCGAAAGCGTACCCACGATCTGCAACAGCGTGGTCTTGCCGGCGCCGCTGGCACCGACGATCGAAACGACCTCGCCCCGGGCGACGTCGAGCGAAACGCCTTTCAGCACTTCGAGGTCGCCGAAGCGCTTGTGTATATCGGTAACTTTAATCATCGGTCGTTTTTTTATCCAGTTTGTACTTCGCTTCGATCGCCCGTATCGACCGATCGACGTCCGCCAACAATCCTTCGATATATCCCTCCGGAAAATAATAGGGCGCTGTCAGCATGAATTCGGCAAAACACGGCACCGAGAAAATACACTCCCACCGCTCGTACATGTCCCCGGTATAGAAACGCTCCCGCTGTTTCTCGCTGAAGTCCTTGGACATGTCGTTCTGGGCAGTGAGTTTTAACTGGTAGTACATCGAGATATTCTCCTCCAAATCGGCCAGCACGGCGTATCCCTGCGTGACGGCCAGCAGGAAGTCCTTGTCGGGCACCGAAGACATCAGGCCGGAATTCTTCAGCACCTCGAAAGCATCCCTGCGCGGATGGAAGAAATGGATCCGCCCGTAAACCGGATCGAAAGAGGCCAGCGTATCGGACGGTATCCGTCTCAGGTCGCGGCGGTTGTCCGTCAAGCGCTTGCAGGCGCGCATCTCCCATTGCTGATAGTCCCAGACCTGCATGAAATCCGCGCGGTTGGTTTCCAGTTCGGCATGTACCAGCAGCATTGTCGCACGCACCTCGCGCGCCACGCGCCAGCGTTCGATCAGACCCGAGCCGGCGAACGTAACGACGATGCCGATGATGACCACCGAGAGTTGCAGCGCATAGTCGCGCCATGTCCAGTTGAAAGCGGGCTTCCCAACCGCCGTCCCGTCCGCCGGACGGGAACTCCCGGAGCGGCCGTAATTCCCGCTACGGCTGTCTGCCGTGCAGAGGTTTTGGCGTTCACCGGATCGTCCGCCCCGGAACGCGGATTGCCTTGCGCCGCGGTGCTCGCCGCCCGGACACTCCCGCACCTCGGACTGCCTGCCCGGCCCGCTTTGCGTTTCGGCCTGCGGCTTGTTCTGCGGGCTATCATGCTGCTTGTCCCGCTGCGATCGGTTTTGCGGTCCGCCCTGCGGCCTTCCCCGTCGTCCGTCACGACGCCCGGCAGGTTTTTCCGCCCCGTTTTCCGACACCTTTTCCGCAGGCTTCTCCGCCGGATTCCCCGTTATTTTTTCATTTGGCATATCTCTCCGCTGTTTTGTACGTATGCGTTGAAGATCCTCACCGTATCGACGGCTTCCCGCACGTCGTGGACGCGCAGGATCGCGGCGCCCTGGCGCAGGCACTCCCACCCCAGGGCTACGGTACCCGCAAGGGACTGGGCAGGGGTGACGCCGAGCACACGGTAGATCATCGACTTGCGCGAGAGCCCCGCCAGTACGGGATAGCCCAGCACACAGAGGCGGTGAAGCCCGGCGAGCAGTTCATAATTCTGTTCCGTGGTCTTGGCGAAACCGAAACCGGGGTCGAGGACGAGATGCTCGCGTGCGATCCCGGCGGCGAGCAGCGCGGCAACCCTGGCCTCGAAATAGGCGACGACCTCGGCCGTGATGTCGCGTTTGTAGTCCGTGAGCGACTGCATGGTCTTAGGGTCGCCCTTCATGTGCATGGCGATGTAGGGCACCCCGTATTTCGCAGCGACGGCAGGCATGGCGGGGTCGAGTTCCCCGGCAGAAATGTCGTTGATGATCAGGGGGCCGAACCTTTCGATCGCCCGGGCAGCGACCTCGCTGCGGAACGTATCGACCGAAACGGCCATGCCGGGAGCCAGCCGCCGCACGGCCTCCACGCCCAGCTCCACGCGCCGCCACTCCTCCCCGGGGGATACTTCGTCCGCCCCGGGACGCGACGAGTAGCCGCCGACGTCGATGATCGACGCCCCTTCGGCTACGGCCTCGCGCACGCGGCGCTCGACATGCGGCGCATCGGGCATACGGCTGCCGGCGAAAAACGAGTCGGGGGTGACGTTCAGGATCGCCATCACCCGGGGCTGTGAGAAATCGAACAAGGGGTTATTTGCTGCCATGGCTGAAAATCCGGTCGAGTTTAACAACTGCGGGTTCGAGGTCTTCCTCGAAGATATTGACCACCACATAGTCTGCGCGGGCGCTCAGCGCATCATCGTCGAGCTGAGCGGCGATGCGGCGCACGACCTGGTCGGCCCCGCACCCGTCGCGGCGGCAGGTGCGCTCGATGCGCAGTTCGCGCGGCGCGAGGACGGCGACCGTCTTGTCGACACTGCCCTCGAGCCCGGCTTCGAACAGGATGGCGCTTTCGAGGATCACGTAGCTACCCTCCTGCCGCGCCGCCCAGGCATCGAAATCACGCATAACGACCGGATGCACCAATGCATTGAGGTCAGCCAGCGCCTGCGGGTCGGCAAAGACGATGCCCGCGAGGTAAGCCCGGTCGAGCTGCCCGTCGCGGAAAGTCCCCTCGCCGAAGCGACCGGCAAGCTGCCGCCGCAGCGCCCCATCCTCCTGCATCAGCCTTTTGGCCGCAGCGTCCGAATCGTAAACCGCAATGCCCTTCTGTGCAAAAAGGCGGCAGACAGTGCTCTTGCCGCTGCCGATGCCGCCCGTAACTCCTACTTTCATCATTCCTGTCCGTCGGGAAAATCTATCTCGGGAACCGCGTCGATAGAGGTTATCTTAATATCGCTGAATTTCACGGAAATCGCATTCTGCAACGACTGCGGGTCGATGATGATCCGCCCCTCGTGCCCCTCCTCGCGCGAGCGCTTGTACTTGAGCGCCGAGAGCGGGATGCGCAGCGTCTTGTTCATGTAGACCTGGTAACCGAACAGGTTGGTACCGACTCCCTCGACGGTACACGTCACATCGAAAACCTGCCCGTCGACATCCACACGCACCTTCTGTTCGGTGGTGTAGATATAACTCAGTTTGGCGATATACCACAGGATGAACGACGCCATGAGCAGCGCCAAAAAGACCGGCGAGACATAGCGGTGCATCCACTTCAGCAAACTATCTATTGCACGTTGGAGTTCCATGACGCAAAGTTAAAAATAAAATGGACTGCACCAACCGTGCAATCCATTTTATTTACGTATAAGAAATAGGTGTATTACTCCTTGTCGATCTTGGCACGCTTGGCCATCAGGTCGTAAGCGACCGGCGTAGCGATGAAAATCGTAGCCACCGTACCCACGATGACGCCGACCGTCAGGGCGAAGATGAAGCCGCGGATGGTCTCGCCGCCGAAGAAGAAGATGGCGAGCAGCGTCACGAGCGTCGTACCCGAGGTGTTGATCGTACGCGACAGCGTCGAGTTGATGGCGTTGTTCACGTTATCCTTGAGGTTGCGCTTGGGATAGAGGCCCAGATACTCGCGGATACGGTCGAAGACGACCACCGTATCGTTGATGGCATAGCCGATGATCGTAAGGATCGCGGCGATGAACGCCTGGTTGACCTCCAGGTTGAAGGGCACGAAACCGTAGAGCATCGAGAAGAGGCCGATGATGAACAGCGCGTTGACGGCCAGTGCGAGCGTGGCGCCCGATGCCCACTGCCAGCGCTTGAAGCGGAACGTGATGTAGAGGCCGATGGCGATGAGCGAGAACAACACCGAGTAGATGGCGTTCCAGGTCATGTCCTTGGCGATCGAAGGGCCGATCTTGTCGGCAGTGAGGATACCGTTGACGTCGGTCTGGGTATTACGGAACTGCTCGAAGGAGATGTCGTACGAATAGAGCGGCTTCAGGGCATCGAAGATGATCTGCTCCACTTCGGCGGTAGCCTCGTCCGACGTGTCGTCGTAACGGTACTGCGTCACGATGCGCATCTGATTCTCGTTGCCGTACTGCTTCACCTCGAAGCTGATCGCCGAAGCGTCGGCACCGGCGTGCTGCGAGAACGCCTCGCCAAGGTTCTGGCGCACCTCCTCGGCCGAAACGGCCTTGTCGAAGCGGATCACATAGGCACGGCCGCCGGTGAACTCGGCACCGAGGTTCAGGCCGCGGGCCACGAACGAGATGCACGAAAGGGCGATCAGCACCACGGCGATCGTATAACCCACCTTGCGCACGCGGATGAAATCGAAATGCGTGTTGTTCAGGAAGTTCTCCGACCACTTGCGCGAGAAGGAGATATGTCCCCACCTGGCGACGATCCACTCGATCAGCAGGCGCGTAATGAACACGGCGCTGAAGAACGAAGTGATGATACCGATGATAAGGGTCGTGGCGAAGCCCTGTACGGGGCCGTTACCGAAGATGAAGAGCACGATACCGGTGATGATGGTCGTCAGGTTACCGTCGATGATGGCCGAGTAGGCTTTCGAGAAACCGTCCTTGATGGCCAGCGAGAGCCCCTTGCCGCCGCGCAGCTCCTCCTTGATACGTTCGTAGATGATGACGTTGGCATCGACGGCCATACCCATCGTCAGGACGATACCCGCGATACCCGGCAGCGTCAACACGGCGCCGAACGACACCAAGACGCCCATCAGCAGGAAGACGTTGGTCAGCAGGGCGACGTCGGACATCCAGCCTGCGGTCTTGTAGAACAGGCCCATGTAGAGCAGCACGAGGATGAAGGCGATCACGAACGAGAGCATACCCGCGTTGATCGACTCCTGACCCAGCGAGGGGCCCACGACGGTATCCTGGATGATCTTGGCCGGAGCGGGAACCTTACCCGAGTTGAGTACGTTGGCAAGGTCTTTCGCCTCCTGAATCGTGAAGTCGCCCGTGATCTGCGAGGAACCCTTGTCGATCTTGGTGTTCACGCGGGGTGCGGAATATACGTACCCGTCGAGGACGATGGCGATGCATTTGCCGATGTTCTCGCCCGTCAGGCGCGCCCACTCCTGCGTACCCTCGCCGTTCATGGTCATCGACACCTCGGCCGTAGCGCCGCGCTGGGCGTACTGCTCGGTGGCGCTCGTCACGACCGACCCGTCCAGCGGAGCCTTGCCGTCGGGCGTGGAAACCTTGATGGCATAGAGGTAGTAGCGGCCGTCGATCTTATCGTCGCCCTTGACACCCCACTTGAAGTCGATGTCGGCCGGGAAGAGCTCGCGCACCGCGGGGTTCGCCAGGTATTCGTTGACGGCGGCCATGTCGGCCTTATAGGCGGCACCGATGGCGGCACCACCCGCCTCATTCGGGTCGAGCACGGCCAGCAGCGGGTTCTGCGTACGGTCGTAGCGGCCTGCGTCCACCTGCCCGGCAGCGGCAACGGAATCGGCGCCGATCTCGGCGATCAGGCCTGCGGCGTCGCCGGAAGCGGTCTGCTCACCGACGGCCTCGGCTTCGGCCGATGCGGTCTCGGGCTGCGTGGCGGCGGGGAGCTCAGCCAGCTCGGCCTTGATGAGCTTATCGGCGGCAGCCAGTGCGGGAAGCACCTCGCGGGCATCGTAGGTCAGCCAGAATTCGAGCGACGCGGTACCCTGCAACAGGTCGCGCACACGCTGCGGCTCCTTCACGCCCGGCAGCTCGACCAGGATGCGGTGCGAGTTGGGCAGACGCATGATGTTGGGCTGCGTAACGCCGAAATGGTCGATACGGCTGCGCAGGACGTTGAACGAAGCGGCGATGGCGGCATCGGTTTCCTTCTTGAGGATTTTCTCGACGTCGGCATCGGAACTTTCGAGCGTGATGTCCTTGCGGTCGGGGCTGACGAAGATCGCAGCCAGCGAACCGCCGTTCGAAAGGCGCTGGTAGGCCTTCACGAAGTCGGAAATATAGTCTTTCGAGGTGCCCTCCTTCAGGGCCGCGTTGGCCTCGGCGATGGCGCCGACGAAGGCGGGATCGTTCTGGCTGTCGCCGGCGAGCGCCTTGACGACATCCTCGACCTGCACCTCCAGCATGACGTTCATACCGCCCTTGAGGTCGAGACCCAGGTTCAGTTCCTTCTCCTTGCACTCCTTGTAGGTGAATTTCTTGAACCCGAGGTTATAAACACCCAGATTCTGAACCGAATCGAGGTAATGCTGTTCGGCCTCGCCCTGCTGGTCGAGGGGGAACTGCGCGGCGTACTCCGACGCCTTCTTCTCTACGCTCCGCGTCTTGAACGTGAAGGAGAGCTGGTAAACACACGCAAGCGCCAAAAGGACTGCGAGTAATTTAATAGCACCTTTACTTTGCATTTGAGTTGAAAAATTTTGTTATTATCTGTTGTAATTATTGTCATTACGCATAATAGCACGCAAAGATAGGAAAAAAGAATTGAAAATCGGAAATAACGAATTAAGATTTGCGTCGGGAAGATAAAAAAACTGTAATTTTGAAGCCGTATGATAAAATATACGGAGTACAAATACCACCTTGCGGCGCTCTTCAGCGTGGCAGTATGGGGAGCGACGTTCGTTTCGACGAAGGTGCTCATCGCCAATTCGCTGACCCCGGCGGAGATATTCCTGCTGCGGTTCGCCATGGCCTACATCTGCATTTGGCCCCTGTCCGACAGGCGGTTGTGGGCATCGGGATGGCGCGACGAGCTGACGCTCTCGGTGGCCGGAATCACGGGCGGCTCGCTCTATTTCCTGACCGAAAACATGGCGCTGGAATACGCCCCGGCGTCGAACGTCTCGCTGATCGTCTGCACGGCGCCCGTATGGACGGCCGTACTGCTGAGCCTGCTCTACCGCGGCGAACGGATGACGCGGCGGCAGGCCATGGGTTCTGCGCTGGCGTTCGCAGGCATGGTACTGGTCGTCCTCAACGGACGCTTCGTGCTCCGGCTCTCACCCCGAGGCGACATGCTGGCATTGTCGGCGGCGCTGCTGTGGATGGTCTATTCGCTGGTCATCAAACGCATCGGCGGCCGCTACCCTGCCGTATTCATCACCCGCAAGGTATTCTTCTACGGGCTGCTGACCATCCTGCCGGTATTCGTTTTCCAGCCTTTTTCGATCACTTCAGAGGTGTTGGCCCGCCCCGCCGTGTGGGGCAACCTGCTGTTCCTGGGGATCGTAGCCTCGATGCTCTGCTATGTCCTGTGGAACGCCGCGATGCACAGGCTGGGAGCCGTGCGCACGACCAACTACATCTATTTCAACCCGTTGGTGACGATCATCACGGCGGCGGCCTGCATCGGCGAGCGCATCACCCCCGCGGCACTGGCAGGCGCGGCACTGATCCTCTACGGCATGTGGCGGGCGGAACGGGGATAGGCAAAAAAAGGTGCGACCCGGAAAACCGGATCGCACCCCTGGGAATTTATAGGAAAGCCTTGCGGCTGAAGTGCCCCGAACACTTCGCGTATTACTTCACCTCTTCGAACTCAACGTCCTCGGGCTGAGAGCTGTCGCCGCCATTCGACGCGCCGCCGGCATTGGCCTGCGACTGCGACTGGCCGGCATCGGCCCCGGGCTGTGCGCCCTGCGCCTGCTGCTGTGCGTAGATGTCCTGCGATGCAGCCTGCCATGCGGCGTTCAGCTCGGCGATGGCCGTGTCGATGGCCGCCACGTCGGCGTTCTTGTGTGCCTCCTTCAGCTTGGCCAGCGCGCCCTCGATCGCGGACTTCTTGTCTGCGGGGAGCTTGTCGCCATACTCCTTGAGCTGCTTCTCCGTGGCAAAGATATTCGAGTCGGCGGCGTTGATCTTGTCGATACGCTCCTTCTCCTCCTTGTCCTTGGCCTCGTTGGCCTTGGCCTCGTCGCGCATACGCTGGATCTCCTGCTCGGTAAGGCCCGAAGAAGCCTCGATACGGATCTTCTGTTCCTTGCCCGTACCCTTGTCCTTGGCCGAGACGTTCAGAATACCGTTGGCGTCGATATCGAACGTCACCTCGATCTGCGGCACACCGCGCGGAGCGGCGGGAATGCCGTCCAGGTGGAAGCGGCCGATCGACTTGTTGTCGCGGGCCAGCGGACGTTCGCCCTGGCAGACGTTGATCTCGACCGAAGGCTGGTTATCGGCAGCCGTGGAGAAGGTCTCCGACTTGCGGGTCGGGATCGTGGTGTTGGCGTCAATGAGCTTGGTCATCACACCGCCCAAGGTCTCGATACCCAGCGACAGCGGCGTAACGTCGAGCAGCAGCACGTCCTTCACCTCGCCCGTGAGCACACCGCCCTGGATCGCGGCGCCTACGGCCACCACTTCGTCGGGGTTCACGCTCTTGTTGGGCGTGCGGCCGAAGAACTCTTCGACGATCTTCTGGATCGCGGGGATACGGGTCGAACCGCCGACGAGGATCACCTCGTTGATCTGCGAAGCGTCGAGGCCCGCGTCGCGCAAAGCGAGTTTGCAGGGCTCGATGGTCTTGCGGATCAGGTGGTCGCACAGCTGCTCGAACTTGGCACGCGTGAGCGACATAACGAGGTGCTGCGGAATGCCGTTGACGGGCATGATGTACGGCAGGTTGATCTCCGTGGAGGTCGAGGACGAAAGTTCGATCTTCGCCTTCTCGGCAGCTTCCTTCAGACGCTGCAAGGCCATCGGATCCTGGCGCAGGTCGATCTGGTGCTCGGCCTTGAACGCCTCGGCCATGTAGTCGATCAGCACGTGGTCGAAGTCGTCGCCGCCCAGGTGGGTATCGCCGTTGGTCGACTTCACTTCGAAGACGCCGTCGCCCAGCTCGAGGATCGAAATATCGAACGTACCGCCGCCGAGGTCATACACGGCGATCTTCATATCGCTGCTCTTCTTGTCCATACCGTAGGCCAGTGCGGCTGCGGTAGGCTCGTTGATGATACGGCGCACCTTCAGCCCGGCGATCTCGCCAGCCTCCTTCGTAGCCTGGCGCTGCGAGTCGGAGAAATAGGCGGGAACCGTGATGACGGCTTCCGTAACCTCCTGTCCGAGGTAGTCTTCGGCCGTTTTCTTCATCTTCTGCAGGATGATGGCCGAAATCTCCTGCGGCGTATACTGGCGGCCGTCGATATCGACGCGCGGGGTGTTGTTGTCACCCTTGACGATCGAATAGGGGGCACGCTCTATATCGGCCGTAACCTGATCGTAGCGCTCGCCCATGAAACGCTTGATCGAAAAGACCGTACGTTTGGGGTTGGTGATGGCCTGACGCTTAGCCGGGTCACCCACCTTACGCTCGCCGTCCGCCGTGAAAGCCACCACAGACGGGGTCGTGCGGTGTCCCTCGGAGTTGGGAATAACCACGGGCTCGTTGCCCTCCATCACTGCTACGCAGGAGTTCGTAGTACCTAAGTCAATACCAATAATTTTTGCCATAATCGTATATAAGTTTAATGATATTTTTTACGTTGCCCTGTGCCCCGCCCCTTCGCCCTGCGGTTCCGGTTGCCGGTCACGCCAGTAGATCGAACAAAGGTTGTACCAAACAGCAATCCCTGCCAAATTGTCAGCATAATGGCAGAATTTCCCCGTGCGACCGTCCCGGCAACTGCGCCCAGGGTGTTATTTTGGCAGAAAGGCCGGGGAGGAACGGGAGGTGCAAAGCAGGAAGGCAAGCAACCGGGCAGCGGACGAAGGCATACGGCAGCGACACGGGCAATCAGCAGGGGCGTCGGACAGGGACGGGGAAAGGAACAGCCGGGAAAAGAAGGGCAGTCGGGGAAAGAAAGGGTTGCCGGAAAAACAAGGGGCGCCGGAAAAACAAGGGTTACCGGAAAAACAAGGGTTACCGGAAAAACAAGGGGCGCCGGAAAATAGAGCGAAAAAAACAGGCCTGCGTTTTCGCAGGCCCTACGACCCGGCCCGAAGGCCGGACTAACTCTTAACAACTATTTGTTCTGGTCGCCAAGGATACGCATTGCAACATCGAGGATCGTCGTGTCGTCCAGTGTAACGACTCCACCGTCCGGGCCCGGTTCGAAATGAACCCCCACGCACTCCTTAGCCTCGTGCTTACCCCCGAAATAATTGCGGACGGTTTCTACGTCGAGTCCCAGTTCATCTGCAATGCGTTGCGAGCTGCCGCTGGGCAACCTGTCCTTGATACGGCGCAACTCGTTAAATGTGATAATCATATCCGTTGAATTTTAAGTTGAAGTTCTGCATCACTAAGTTAATACAATTTTGCGGAACTGCAAAATTTCTGCCTTAAAAAGTGAAATAAAAACGTAACAAGAACGGAACATAAATAAAACCGCCCCTTCTATTGCGAAAGGACGGTTTTTCCACACCGGCAGCGAAGCCGGATCAATCTTCCGGTTCGATGTAAAGCTGGAAAATAAGGGGCGTGAACGACGGGATCTCGGTGGTGATGGTCGTCACGGTGGTACCCGTGCTGGAACTGTCGTAGCCGGAGCCGTACATGCTGTCGTAGTAACCGCCGTAGTAGCTGCCGTAATAGCCGCCGTAGTAACCGCCGTAGTATCCGCCGCTGCCGTAGTAGCTATTGGCGTAATTGAGGTAGTTGAGATAATCGAGGTAGCTCGACGAATAACCGCTCGACCCCGAAGTGGACGAACTCGACGAGCCGCTCTTGCCCGACGAACCGTAGGCGTTGGTCGACGTGGTGATGAGCTCCGCCCACTGGCCGAACTTGAGGTTGGGGATGGCGTAGTAGAACGCCTGGATCATCCCGCCGCTCGACGGGGTGTATTCGAGCGCCGTACCCGTTTGCGCGACCTCGCCGTAGATGATCTTCTTCACCTCGTCGATGTTCGTGTCGAAGATGAACCCGTCGAGGAAACGGCCGATATACCAGATTTTGGCCGTGCCTTCGAGCGTCACGGAGTCGGCTTCGAGTTTCTTGACCCCCTCATACTTCTCGTAATCGTCGCCCTCGCCGTGGAAACGTTTTTTAAGTGCCTCGGCGATCTGCATGTCGATATCCCTGACCGAAGCTTCGCTGACATAGGGCTCGTAGCCCACGTGGTAAGGCGCAGGGAAGGAGAGCTGATCCCCGGGCTCGGCCGGGTTGTAGCGCACGTTGACATAGACCTGGGGGATCGAGTCGCAGGCGCTGACCCAGCGCTTGGAAGTCTCGCTGTAGGGGTGTTCGGGATCCTCGGGGTCTTCCGGCACCTCCGTGGCGGGCGTGTCGTCGTCGCCCTTGCTGTAAATCTGCAGGCCGCCGTTCAGTTCGCAGAAGTCATCCACATCGGTACCCTCGCGTTCGAGCGGGTTGCTGACCGTGTCGCGGATCTCCATGGTCACGATGAACGGGCGTTTGGAACTGAGCGAATAACCTTCCTGCCCCTCATATCCGCCCGTACCCTCGACGCCGTTGCCGACCACCGACGAAGGCATGTAGAGCCGGATTTTCGAGCCGTAGCGCAGCGTCACCTCGGGGGAGGTGATGCCCAGCCGGTCTTTGTTATTCCGGAAATAGGTATCGCCGAGCGTCAGCGTACGGCGCATGGCCAGCCACGTCCCTTCCATCAGTCCTGAGTTTTCCGAGCCGCAGTAGCGGTAGAAAGGCACATAGTGGGTATACTTGGAGAAAGACCCGGCCAGCACGGCATCGTCGGCATTGCGCGTGAGGATGATGTTGCCGCTCAAATCGCGCCCCGAAAAATCGAAAGACACCCAGATGTCCTCGGTGTTGATCGGATCGGACGCAAGGTCGCCCGCATCGAGCAGGTCGATATAGTACAGCCCTTCGGACTGGAGGTTCTCCACCAGGTCGCTGCGGTGCTGGGTCATCCATGCCTCGAGCGCCTGGTTCTCGAATTTGTCGTAAGATTCCGTTTCTTCTTTCGCGCAGGACGTCAGCACCAGTAGGCCGGCGAGCGGCACGTACAGAAAACGAGCGATAAATTTCATATGTTCGGTTTGTATTTTACTCAACATTTAATTCGCCGGTTCCACGGGGCCGCCCGGATTCTCCGGGTCGACCGGGTCGACCGGATCCACTGCATCCACCGTAAAAAACCAGGCTATGGGACTCTCCTTCGGGATAATGCCGAAATAGTCGTCGCCATAGGCCATATTGTATGTCATATACACCTCGACGGCATCGCCCTCGCGGCAACCAAGTAACGCATCGGCCATCCCTTTTATTATACCGGGGTGTCGCATATCCACCGTCAGCGGCTCGAACGTCCACCATTCGGTATTGAGCCCCCGCCCTTCCAGAAAACTTTTCAGGGCGGCATCGTTCGTATAATAAGGTACGGTCCAGTTATTTTCCGAACCCGTCGTCACGATATTCGCATAGGTGAAGACATAGGCGCGGAAGGTAATCTTCACGGTCGAGGTCGGGGTTACCTCCGGCCAGTTGACCCGGTCGGGATTGTAGATATCGGTAATGTAGCGGTATACGGCATCGCCTGAAACCGTGTAGTAGGGCTGGTTGCTGCCCTCCTCCAGGTTCTCCTCGGCGACGAGCCGGGGGGCGTGCGTCCCGGTCAGGAAAGAGACTATCTTCTCCTTCTGCGCGGGCTGGATGTCTTCGTCGTCGGAACAGCCGGCCAGCGACACGAGCGCAGCGGATAGGCATATGATCAATAGTCTTTTCATCGTCGTATTATCGTGCAAATTTACAAAAACAATCCGATTTCAAAGCATGAAACGTAAAAAAAGCCCCGGTTAGCGTGCCGGGGACAAAAAAAAGACGGCTTCAGCCGTCATAAATCTCTTTCTGCAATCAGCGGTAATAGTCTTTCCGCGGGTTTTTAAGCCGCTGGAGCCGCCGTTGCTTCAGTACATAGATCCCTATTGCGACGGCGACGGCACCACAAACGATGCAGAGCAAGAGGATAATAAATCCAAGTGGGAGCGCCTCTTCCATTTAGCAAGCAAGTTTAACAAATATTACGGCGTATAAAAATACGATGCCGCAAATGTATAGCAAATAATCTGCCCTGCCAAATTGTGGGGGGGGGTTTTTTACACTTTTATTGATAAAAAAAGCTTTTTCATAGGATTTTTAAGGCCATTCGCACCAAATCCTCGACCGAAACGGCCGGATTATCACGCATGATGCCGCGCAACGCCTTCTCGGCCGGAGCCTTGGCGAATCCCAGCATGACCAGCGCCGAAAGCGCCTCGTCGAGCGACTCCCCGCCTGCGGACGGGATCGCCTGAGTATCGCCCTCGGCCAGTCCGGTGAGCTTGCCGCTCAGTTCGACGATGATTTTCTGGGCGGTTTTCAGCCCCAGACCCTTGACGTTTTTGAGCAGTACGGCATTGCCCGAGGTGATGATCCCCTGCAACTCGCGCGGCGAATAGGTCGAAAGGATCATACGCGCCGTATTGCCCCCCACGCCCGAAACGCTGATCAGATGGCGGAAGAATTCGCGTTCGACTTTCGTTGCGAAACCGTACAGGATCTGGGCGTCCTCACGCACGATGTAGTGCACGTACAGACGGGCGTTTTGCGCATGTTCGACGGCCGCAAATGTTTCGAGCGAGATATGGAGGTAGTAACCGACACCTCCGGCATCGATGACCGCATAGGCCGGGGTCGCCTCGGCGACCGTTCCGCTGATGTATTCGTACATGAAATTCAAAATTTACAAGGCGTGGGGCAAAAATAAAGATTTTTTTTTACCTTTGTGATTCAAAAGCCGAATATTTAACTAAAACAGATAAAAAACGACATGAAAAAAATGCTTTTTACGGCGCTCGTTGCGGCTTGCGCCATGACAGCCTGCGGTACGAAGACCACCGAGACGGCCGCCGCCGAGGAGGTTGCCCGCGAAGTCGGATCAAGCGATATCGCTTATGTGCAGGTCGAAGCCGTACTGGCACAATGCGACCTTTTCCTGAATGAAGGCGCAGCCCTGCAGGAAAAGACCCAGAAAGCTCAGAAGAGCTGGGCTCAGAAAGAGCAAAACCTGCAGGCCGAAGCCGCCCAGTTGCAGGAAAAATACCAGAAAGGGCTGATTACCACCAACGATGCACAGGCCCAGCAGCAGAGCATCGAAAAGCGTGTGGCTTCGTACCAGAGTTCCGCACAGAAAGAGGCCCAGGCGCTCGACGAAGAGAACTACGTGTTCACCAACCGTGCGCAGGATCTGTTGCACCGCGCCGTGCAGGAGATCAACGGCGACAAGAAATACAAGCTCATCATCAACGCCACGGCACTGATCGACGCCGATTCGACGCTCAACATCACGCCCGCCGTGCTTGCGAAGGTCAACGAGCTCTACGCAGCGGACAAGAAAGCCGCCAAGAAATAAGGGAGTGTGCATTGCCCCCCGCCGAGCCGTCCCGATCCGGGGCGGCTTTTTTTTTCGGGCGGCAGAGCAGGCAACATGCTGCGACGGGCGACGGCAGGCACACCAGGTAACGGGCGGTAGTACGCAGGCGGCGGGCAGCCAGGAGACATAATCGGAGCGCAAAAGCGGAATGTCCGTAATTTTTTATACATTTGCAGGCAAATTAACAGCAACACACAAGCAATGGGTTTCGTTCCGTTCACATTCGTCGATTTCATAGACATCATCCTGGTCGCCGTGATCATGTACTGGATCTACCGCATGACCAAAGGCACCAACGCGCCCTATATCCTCTCGGGGATCATCGCCATCTACCTGCTGTGGGTGGTGGTGCGGACGCTCAACATGGAACTGTTGTCGACGATACTCGGACAGCTGATCTCGGTCGGGGCCATTGCGCTGATCATCGTATTCCAGCCCGAACTGCGGAGGTTTCTGCAGGTGATCGGGATGCGCCAGAAGCACTTCAACTTCATCACCCGCATCTTCTCGACGGGCGACGACACGGTGCAGACCAACGTCGTGCCGATCGTCACGGCCTGCCGCGAAATGTCGGAAACGAAAACCGGTGCGCTGATCGTCATCGGCCAGCAGAGCGACCTGCGGCTGATCGCCGAGGGCGGCATCGCCCTCGACGCCAAGGTTTCGACGTCGTTGTTAAAAAACATATTTTTCAAGAACGCCCCCCTGCACGACGGCGCCGTACTGATCGAAGGCGACCGCATCGTGGCCGCAAAGTGCATCCTGCCGGTGACGCAGAGCGACGTCCCGAAATCCTACGGCACCCGCCACCGCGCCGCGATCGGCATGAGCGAGATATCGGACGCCATCATCATCGTCGTTTCGGAGGAGACGGGCGGCATCTCGATCGCGCAGGGCGGGGAGCTCCGCCGCGACATCGACCCCGTGCGCCTGCAGCAGACCCTGCAACGCTACCTGACGATCAACACCCGCAAACGCTCGAAAAAAGAGGTGGCCGAGTAAGGCCGGAGCCGGGGAGGGGCAGCAGAGCCCCAAAAACAGCGGCAAAGCCGACGGAAGATATACAAACCCGGTCGGATTACCCGGCCAATATCCGGCAAGCGACGACAAAGCCCGGCTGCGGCGACCAAATAACGGTAGGTAACCGGATAACGGCAGGCAGATGACGCTGACGGGAAACAGCGACCGGAAAACAGCAACCGGAAACAGTAACCGGAAACAGTAACCGGAAAACAGCAACCGGACGGCACGGCAAAAATCCCGGCAGGCTCAAAACGAAGGTACAGGGTCTGCGCTCGGTTCCGCCTCTATTCGAGACGCAACATTCACACGATAAAGATTAAAACTATGATTTTTCCGGCACAGACATCCCGCCTCGTACTGCGTGCATGGAGGGAGGATGATTTCGACGCGTTTGCGGCCATGAACGCAGACCCGCGCGTGATGGAGTATTTCCCCGCCCCGCTGACCCGGGAAGAGTCGGCAGCATTCTTCGGGCATATCCGCGAAGAGTTCCAAACGGAAGGGTTCGGGCTTTACGCCGTGGAAAGGATTTCGGACGGGTTGCTGCTCGGCTACACGGGTCTGCACCGCGTGACGTTCGACGGGCTGTGCGGCCAGATCGAGATCGGATGGCGGCTGCGTGCCGACGCCTGGGGCAACGGCTACGCCCCGGAAGCCGCGCAGGCGTGCCTTGCGCTCGCGGCAAAACTCGGCATCGAGGAGGTGATTGCTTTCACCGCCGTCGCCAACCTGCGCTCGCAGCGGGTCATGCAGAAAATCGGCATGGAGTGCGTGGGTCAGTTCAACCACCCAGCCCTGCCGGAGGGGCACCCCCTGCGGCGGCATGTGCTCTACTGGACAGGGATCAAAGGATAGGTTCCGGCAACGGGCGAGCCCCGCAGTTCACGCTGCGGCGGATATCGCAGGGCCGCGAAAGCCCGGCAACGACAACCCCCGCAAACCATCGAGTTTGCGGGGGTTGTTGCTATTTCGGGCACAAGGTAGGAGCCGCCTCAAGGGTGGTGCTCACCGCTGGCAGCGGCCGTAGCCTGTCCGCCGCACCCGCTCATTCCGCAGCGCCGGTTCCGCGACGCCCACGCAGCGGGGATTATTTCAGCACGAAATCGACGGTTCCGCGGATGTCGTCCGACGCGGCGCCGACATAGGCGGTGAATTCACCGGGCTCTGCGACCCAGGCACCTTTCGCATCGTCGTAACATGCGAGCATCCCGGGGTCGATTTCGAACGTGACGGTTCGGCTCTGGCCAGGCGCGAGGTATACCTTTTCGAAGCCCTTGAGCTCCTTCACGGGACGCGGCAGCGACGAGAGTTTGTCGCCGATATAAAGCTGCACGACTTCGGCGCCGGCACGTCCGCCCGTATTGGTCACGTCGGCAGAGACCCGGAGCCTGCCCGTCGTTGCAAGCGACGTGCGATCCGCCCGCACGTTGGCAATGTCGAACGTCGTATAGCTCAGGCCGTGGCCGAAGGCAAACAGGGGTTCGATCCGCTCCTTCTCGATCCAGCGGTAACCGACGAAGATCCCGTCGCGGTAGACGACCTGCCCCTCGCCGGGATACTCCCCGGCGGAGTGGGCGCTGCAATCCTCCAGACGCACCGGGAAGGTGAAGGGCAGTTTACCCGAAGGGTTGACGGCACCGAACAATACGTCGGCCAGCGCATTGCCGGCCTCGGAGCCCGAATACCATGCCTCCAGTACGGCGGGCACGCGGTCGATCCACGGCATCGCCACGGCATTGCCCGAGACGAACACCACGGCAAGGTTGGGGTTGGCTTCGGCCAAAGCCCCGATCACGGCATCCTGTCCGTAAGGCAGCCCGAGTTGCAAACGGTCGGCGCCTTCGGAATCCTGATGGTCGCCCTTGTTCAGGCCGCCGATAAACACCACGGCATCCACCTTGCGGGCTGCGGCGATGGCATCGGCGAGGAGCTGAGCCCCGGAGCGTCCTTCCGAGAGATCCTGTCCGGTCACGACCCCGTTGTAGTCGCCCGTCACGTCGCCGACGTAACCGCGCTCGTAGAGCACCTCGGCCTTGTCGCCGACGGCCGCACGGATACCCTCCAGCGGCGTACACTCGTGTTTCACCTTGAGCGACGAGGAACCGCCGCCGACGGTCATCATCTTCACGGCGTTCTCGCCCACGACAAGCAGTTTCTTCGTTTTCGAAAGGTCGACGGGAAGCACCCCGCCGTCGTTCTTGAGCAGCACCATACCCTCGCCCGCAATGCGGCGTGCCGCGGCATTATGCTCCGGCGAGCAGAGCGACCCGAAGGGTTTGCGGCTGTTCATCGCCGTGCGGAAGATCAGGCGCAGCACGCGGCGGGCCTTGTCGTCGAGCTCCCCGGTACCCACCTCGCCCCTGCGGAGCAGTTCGAGGTAGGGATTCGCCAGGTAGTAATTGCCGTAGGCATTGGTCGCGCCCCAGTTCAGGCCGTCCGTCCACGTGCCGAACTCCATGTCGAGCCCCTTGAAGATGGCCTCGCGCGTATCGTGCACGCCGCCCCAGTCGGAGATGACCACGCCGTCGAACGCCCAGTCACGCTTGAGGATGTCGTTCAGCAGGTATTGGTTGTGGCAGCAATGCTCGCCCTTGTATTTATTGTAGGCGCCCATGATGGCCCACGCACCGCCCTCTTGCACCGCAGCCTTGAAGGCCGGAAGGTAGATCTCGTGCAGGGCACGGTCGTCGACCACCACGTCGACCTCATGGCGCCGCAGTTCCTGGTTGTTCACGGCAAAGTGCTTCACGCAGGCGGCAACCCCGTTCTGCTGTACCCCCTGCACGTAAGGCACGACCATGCGGGCCGACAGGAAAGGGTCTTCGCCCATATACTCGAAGTTGCGCCCGTTCAGGGGCGTGCGGTAGATGTTGACGCCGGGGCCCAGCAGCACGTCCTTATCCCGGTAACGCGCCTCCTCGCCAATGGACTTGCCGTAGAGGGCCGACATTTCGGGGTTCCACGTCGCGGCAAGGCACGTCAGCGCCGGAAATGCCGTACACGAGTCGTTCGTCCAGCCGGCCTGATCCCACTCGTCCCACAAGACCTCAGGGCGGATGCCGTGCGGGCCGTCGGTGCACCACACTTCGGGTATGCCCAGCCGCGGAACGCCCGCCGACGAGAATTTAGACTGCGCATGCAGCAACCCGACCTTCTCTTCGAGCGTCAGGCGCGAAAGGGCGTCCTCGACGCGCTTTTCAAGCGGCTGCGACTCGTCCAGATAGACGGCCACATCGCCCCGGGGTTGCTGGACGCCCGTACAGGCGACCGCCGCGAGGGCACAAAATGCGGCAATGCCTTTTACATAAGTTTTGGTTTTCATTAGGAAATATATTTAAAATAAATATACATATACACGTAATATATTGATTAAAACTCTTGACATACAAAGATAAAAATTATTTTATAACCCACCAAAGATAAAGTTATTTTCAAAGAGTCAAAGCCATTAAAAACATTTATTACGATTCCGAGGCTATCACAGAGGAAGGGGGGGGGCAGAAGCGTGGAACGCGGAGAGGAGGCAAAAAGTGGACACCCCCAGGAAGAGGAGGCCCCAGGAAGAGGCTCGAAGAGGATGCAGTAGTAGGACGGCAAACGAAGATAGCAAAAAAATGAAAGATCGCACATGAACAAGTTATGCGGAACAAGAAGCACAGGCTGCAAGGGCAAAGCCGGAAAGGAAGGAGGGAGCAAACAGGGACAGACAGGGACAGACGAAAAAACCAAAGGCAGAAGCAGAGGAGGATGGGGGTGGGCAGATGGGGCAGAGAACGGAGAAGAACGGAGAAAATGCGGGGAACACCGGGAACACCGGGAACGCGGGGAACAGGCGGTGGAAGCAGAAAAGACAGGAAATGTATACAGGAAATGCACAATACAAAAAAAAGACCGCGGAATCGCTTCCGCAGTCTTTTGTCTTCTGTTCCCCGTCGTCAGGGGCAGCCTCCGGGATACTACCCTATTCGGCGGGCTGCTCCGCAGGGGTTTCGGCCGGAGCCTGTGCCGGAATCTCGGCCTGGGGCATCGTGGCGGGCGCCTCGGTCTCAAGGACACGCTCCTGAAGTGCCTTGGCGTCCTTCGAAATTTCGCTGTTGCTCTCTGCGACGCGCCCCTTGTCCATGGCGAGCGTAGCCACGAGGCTCAGCACAACGATAGCGATAGCCATCGTCCAAGTGAATTTCTCGAGGAAATCCGAAGTTTCACGCACACCCATAACCTGGTTGGACGCGCCGAAATTGGCGGCCATGCCGCTCTTGGGGTTCTGCACCAATACCGCAAGGATCACCAGAACGCTGGCAATGAGTATCAAGGCAATGCAAATCGTGTATAACATATCGTTGAAATTTAATTATTGTTTTCCAATTTGCCAATTAGCTCGGCAAAGTAAACACTTTTTTCGGGATTTCGCAAACTTAATTTGCGATAAATCGCTATGGCTTTGTCCCGAAGCCCCTGGGCAAGATAGATTTCCGCCAGTTCCTCGCTCACGACCTGGTCGTCGTCGTCCAGCACGGCCTCGGTGCACACCTCCTCCTCGGGTTCGCCGTCGGCGGCCACGATGCGCAGATCCTCCTCGCGCAGGAAACGGTCGATGATGTCGTCGGACGACAGCCGGCACAGGGCATCGGCATCGACCGCAGCCATGCGCAGCGAACTCTGCGCACGCCACGGGGCGGTCACGTCCAGCCGGGGATCGGGCCTGCCCGTGGCGATTTCGCGCACGATACGCGCCAGGTCGAACCACTCGCAGCGCGCGAGCAACGCGTCGAGTTCCGCCTCTGCGGGAAGTTCACCCGCGCCGGACGATGCGATATATTGTTTCAGGTCAGCCATTGCCGCGAAGGTTTACCAGTTCGAAGCCGAAGCCTGGAAAATGTCCGTCACCAGCTTGTCGACGATCTGCGGGATGAGCTCCCCCTCGACTTCGGTCAGCAGACGTGTGGATTCGTAGTCCTCGTAGGACGTGAAAGTCCTGTTCCAGGACTGTTTCTCGTCGAGGGCATTCGTGAAACGCACCTTGATGGTGATCGTCAGGCGGTTCAGCAGGGCGTAATCGTCGCTCGACACCGACGCCGTGGTGGAGGTATAGTTGATGATCTCGCCTTCGAAAGCGAAGTCGCCGCCCTCTTCGACCTGCATCAGGCGGGTACGGCGGGTGAACATGTCGACGAGCGCATCGGTGAGCGTCGAGCTGAGGATGGGCGCAACCATCGTGGCGTTGTTGGGGAAATAGGCCACGCTGAAAGTCCTGGCATCGGGCGGGATCGAGGCGCCCGAGAGCGAATATTTGATGGCCACGCCGCACCCGGTCAGCAGGGCGGCACAGAGGGCCGTGATTGCAAGTTTTATCTTCATCTTAAAAATCATATCGATTGTTCTGGCACCCGCAAGGAAGCCACTTCTTTTTTATTTAAACTTCATTCATCGAAAATACCATCAGAAGGTCATTCGGCTCTTTATCAGCAAAACAACCGCTCGTCGAAATAATGGCACTATTTGAATAAGTAGAATATCTTGTTGGATAATTCATCCGTATATTCGTCTTTAGAAACATCTTTCGGTCGATCAAACTTAATCCAAATAATCGAAAAATCATATTCCCACGCTACTTTCGCTACGGCATTGAACGTATCCGGATTACGCTTCCTACAAGCGCATACAATCACCTGGCACCCCATCTGCACTAATTTTTCCAAATTTACATAAGTGTAGCATATTTGGTCTCCCTGGCTTAAAAATCCTGTAAGCCCGTATTTGGTAATCCCCGTAAGAGAAAAATCGACCACATTGGAAGGAGACGGCAAAGGCCCCCACACCGATGTAACGCCAGAGATTATTTTACTGCCTGCCAATTTATTGAAAGTCTTATTGATTGTCGTTGTTTTTCCTTCATAGGCATCACCCAGAACGGCAATGATATATTTTTGTGGCAGCATAAATAAAATCTATTAAACTTGCATGCAATACATGTCCATTCAATTCTCTTCGATGCCCAGCTCCTTGATCTTGCGGTAGAGTGTGCGTTCGGACATGAACAATTCGGCGGCGGCCTCGCGGCGGCGCCCGTTATTGCGGCGCAGGGCGCGGATGATCTGCTCGCGCTGCATGTCGGCCTTGGTCATCTCGCGCGGCGGCTCGTCGGTGACATCCTCGCTCTCGGCATAGACCGCCGCAGGGGCATAGGCCGAAGCGGAGCTCTGGGCCGTGGTCGGCAGCAGCGCCTTGACGTCGTGCACAGGCCCGCAGGGTGCCTGGGTGTTGTGCATCAACTCGGACATCATCCGCTTGAGGTCGTTGATGTCGGCCCGCATGTCGAACAGCACCTTGTAGAGCAATTCGCGTTCGGTAGACATCGTGTCGTCCGCGCGCATGCCCCCCATCGGCGCGGGCGTCCCGCCGTCTTGCGGCGGAAGGTAGCGGGACAGCACGTCGGCCGTGATAAGGCGGGTCTGTTCGATGGCCGAGATCTGCTCGGCCACGTTTTTCAGCTGGCGGATATTGCCCCGCCAGTAATAATGCATCAGCATCTCGCGCGCCGCGGCATCGAGCGTCACGGCGGGCATACGGTACTGTGCGGCCACGTCGGCGGCGAACTTGCGGAACAGCAGCGGGATGTCCTGCGGCCGCTCGCGCAGCGAAGGCACCGTGATCGGCACCGTGCTGAGGCGGTAGTACAAGTCCTCGCGGAAACGCCCCGAAGCGATGGCCTGCTGGAGGTTCATATTCGTGGCGGCAACGACGCGGACATCGGTTTTCTGCACCTTGGACGACCCGACGCGGATAAACTCGCCCGTCTGCAACACGCGCAGCAGGCGCGCCTGGGTCGGGTGCGGCAACTCGGCGACCTCGTCGAGGAAGATCGTCCCCCCGTCGGCCTCCTCGAAATAGCCCTTGCGGGCTTCGAGCGCCCCGGTGAAGGAGCCTTTCTCATGCCCGAAGAGTTCCGAGTCGATGGTACCTTCGGGAATCGCCGCACAGTTGACGGCTATATATTTATTGTGTTTGCGCGCCGAATAGGCGTGGATGACCTGCGGAAAGAACTCTTTGCCCACGCCGCTCTCGCCCGTGACAAGGACGGTCAGGTCGGTGGGAGCCACACGCACGGCGACCTCCAGCGCCCGGTCTAAAAGTTCCGAAGTGCCGATGATGCCGAAGCGCTGCTTGACTGTGGTGATGTCCGTCATTTATTCCGTTATGGGTTGTTCGGGCGTCGCCGCGCCCGTGTCCGTTGCGGGCTGCGGGTCGGCGGGTTGTTCGAGGTACTGCATTTCGGCCTCCTTGTCGTTCGCTTCACGCAGATAGCCGAAAGCGATGGCGGCGACGGCGATGGCGGCGGCGATGGCGGCGACCCAAATGAAACGGTCGGCACGGCGCCGGCGCGGCGGCCGGTCGACATAGGTGTAGGCGGCGGTAGTCTTCGGCGGCTTGCCGTAGCGCAGGCCCCGCACCGAAGGGTCGGGGTTCATTTTGGCCGAGGGCGACACGCGCGGCTCGGAATAAGGCAGCTTCGGGGGCTTCTGCCCCATAGGGGCAGTCTGCGTCCCGGCCGGAACCGAGGCGGCACCCGGCGCTGCGTCCGCAGCGGACTGCACAGGCCGCGGCTCGTAGGCGAAGGCGATCGTCCCGTTGGGGCCGGGGCGCAACACCCCGAAGCCGTCGAGCCGGAACTCCTGCCCGTGCTGGGCGGCATGGCGCACCTCGAAGACGAAGCGGTCGATCTCGCCCGCAGCCTCCAGTTCACCGACGCCCGCCTCTCGCAGCAGGCCGCGCAGCACACCGTCGTCGCGTTTGAGCAACTCCGAAAAAACAATGCTTACGCCCGGCTCCTTGACGATGAACGTCCCGAGCTGGGGCACGACGAGCCGCTTGTGCGACCCGAGATATTGCGATATGGTCTGAACCAACACGATTGAAATCCACTTTTGAAATCCGGTTCAAAAATACCCTTTTCCGATGAAAAAAGCAAAATTCGGCACGGATTTTCAAAATAATCGGGCAAACTATTGGTTATACGAAAAATATTCGTTTGATTTGCATCCCGAAATTTCAAAAAATCCGGAAGAGCTACTTTGGCCCGAAATTACGGATGTAGCGAAGACGGATTGCCGAAACTTACACGAACCAGCCATGAAAGACAAGTACATCGACCTCATCGAACAGACGTTCGACTTTCCGCAGGATGAGTTCTCGGTCGAAGACAACGAGTTGAATTTCCATGACATCCCGCTCATGGAACTGATCAAGCAGTACGGTACGCCGCTCAAGATAACGTACCTGCCGAAGATCTCGCAACAGATCAACCGCGCCAAGCGCATGTTCAACGTGGCGATGGCGAAGGTCGACTACAAAGGCTCGTACAACTATTGTTACTGCACCAAGTCGAGCCATTTCTCGTTCGTGCTGGAGGAGGCCATGAAGAACGACGTCCACCTGGAAACGTCGTCGGCATACGACATACATATAATCAATGCGCTTTACGACGGCGGCATCATCGACAAAGACCGTTACATCATCTGCAACGGGTTCAAGCGCCCGCAGTACGTGGAGAACATCGCCCAGCTGGTGAACGACGGCTTCGTCAACACGATCCCCGTGCTGGACAACAAGGAGGAGCTCGACCTGTTCGAGGACGCCTTCACCAAGAAATGCAAGGTCGGCATCCGCATCGCCTGCGAGGAGGAACCCAAGTTCGAGTTCTACACCTCGCGGCTGGGTATCCGCTACAACGACATCATCGACTTCTACAAGGCCAAGCTCAAGAACAGCAAGAAATTCCAGCTCAAGATGCTGCATTTCTTCATCAACACGGGCATCAAGGACACGGCCTACTACTGGAACGAGTTGTCGAAGTGCATGAACGTCTACTGCGAACTCAAAGCCATCTGCCCCGAGCTGGACAGCCTCAACATCGGCGGCGGGTTCCCCATCAAGAACTCGCTCAACTTCGAGTACGACTACGAATACCTGACCGAGGAGATCATCGCCCAGATCAAGAACATCTGCCACCGCAACGACACGGAGGAACCCAACATCTTCACCGAGTTCGGATCGTTCACCGTAGGCGAAAGCGGCGCGGCGCTCTACTCGATCGTCAACCAGAAACAGCAGAACGACCGCGAGAACTGGTACATGATCGACTCGTCGTTCATCA